>Ga0256843_1001017_pt1 | contig 22832 bp, 20 predicted proteins | sample AlvinellametaG_FD_191572 | JGI IMG/M metagenome (GOLD analysis project Ga0256843, IMG submission 191572) | Pompeii worm associated microbial communities from hydrothermal vent at the East Pacific Rise, Pacific Ocean - Alvinella | ecosystem: Host-associated > Annelida > Integument > Unclassified ... | reverse complement strand
AATGAAGTTGTTAGAGTAACAAATATGGTAGAGAAACCTGAACCAGAAGATGCTCCAAGTAACTTGGCAATTATAGGGCGTTACATACTGACTCCAGATATTTTTGACATACTTAGAGAGACAAAGCCTGGTAAAGGTGGAGAAATTCAGATAACAGATGCCTTGTTGGAGCAGGCGAAGGCAGGAAAGGTCATTGCCTATAAGTTTGATGGAAAAAGATTTGACTGTGGTAGTGTAGACGGATTTGTTGAAGCTACTAATTACTTTTATGGAAAAAATAGTTAATAATGAAAATAGCTATAGTAGGAACAGGATATGTTGGCATTTCAAATGGAATACTTCTAGCACAGCACAATGAAGTTGTAGCGTTAGACATCATTCCAGAAAAAGTTGCAATGTTAAATAATAAGATTTCACCTATAGAAGATGCAGAAATAAGTGAGTACTTAGCTACAAAAGAGTTGAATTTTAAGGCAACTCTTGACAAAGAAGAAGCCTATAAAGATGCGGAGTATGTGGTCATAGCAACTCCAACGGACTATGACCCTGAAACAAACTACTTTAATACCTCTTTAGTTGAAATGGTCATAAAAGATGTACTCGAGATTAATCCTGAGGCTACAATGGTCATAAAGTCTACAGTTCCAGTAGGTTACACAAAGAGTGTCAATGAAAAATTTCACACTTCGAACATCATTTTTTCTCCAGAGTTTTTGAGAGAGGGAAAAGCTCTTCATGATAATTTATACCCAAGTAGAATTATAGTTGGAGAGAAGAGTGAACGAGCACAAAAATTTGCGAATTTACTTGCGGAAGGTGCACTCAAAGAAAACATAGATATACTACTTATAGACTCAACAGAAGCAGAAGCTGTAAAACTCTTTTCTAACACATACTTAGCAATGAGAGTTGCATTTTTTAATGAACTTGATTCATATGCAGAAGCACATGGACTCAATTCTCAACAGATAATTGAGGGTGTAGGTCTCGACCCTAGAATAGGAAGTCATTACAATAACCCAAGCTTTGGTTACGGTGGTTACTGTTTACCAAAAGACACAAAACAGTTACGTGCTAACTATGAAGCTGTTCCTAGTAATATAATAGGTGCTATTGTTGAAGCAAACAGTACAAGAAAAGATTTTATAGCGGAGCAAATACTTAAAAGAAACCCTAAAGTAGTAGGCATTTACAGACTTGTTATGAAGTCGGGTTCGGACAACTTTAGAGCAAGTGCCATTCAGGGAATAATGAAACGTATAAAAGCAAAAGGTGTAGAGGTCGTCATTTATGAGCCTGTTATGCAAGAGAAAGAGTTTTTTCACTCTAAGGTCATAAAAGATTTAAATGAGTTTAAAAATATGAGTGATGTCATCATTGCAAATAGATTTGAAAATATACTTAAAGATGTTAAAGAGAAAGTGTATACTCGTGATATTTTCAATAGTGATAGTTAAAGATAAAATTAGGACTGAAAATGAGTGAAATATTAATTAGAGAATATAATACAATAAAATCTGCATTAGAAAAACTTCAAAGTAATAAGAAAAGATTTCTTATTTGTTTAAATAATCAAGAAAAAGTACTTGGAGTACTTACAGATGGAGATATCCGTAGAGCATTTTTAAGTGGAAAAATTATTACAGATAAAATTTCTTATACTAAAGATTTTAAATATTTAACATTACAATCATCTTTTGATGATGTATGTGAGTTCTTTAAGTCATTAAAAATAGATTTTTTACCTATATTAAATAATGAGGGTTCTTTAATAAATGTGTTAACAAAGAAACAATTTCATATAATGCTTTTAGAAAATTTAAAATTTGATTTGAGTTATGATTTTAGTAAATTTGATAATTATTTATTAGAACATGAAATATATAACCGTCCATGGGGATTTTATAAAAGTACTATTTTATCATCTCATGCACAGGCAAAAATAATTACAGTTTTTCCAAATAGTGAGTTAAGTTTACAAGAACATAAAAAAAGAGAGGAACATTGGGTTGTTATTAAAGGAAAAGGCAAAGTAGTACTAGGTGAATCGTTGATAAATGTTTATCCTGGAAAATATATTTACATACCAAAAGGGTGTAAACATCAAATTATTAATGATAGTGATGAAAATATTTTATTTTCAGAGGTACAACTAGGTGATTATTTCGGTGAAGATGATATAATTAGATATTCAGACAAATATGGAAGAGTTAAATAAAAAGGAATATTATGGGATTTAAATTTGATTATAAGGCACCAAAAGTTATAGCTGAAATAGGCTGTAATCATATGGGGCAAATGGATATAGCAAAAGAGTTGATAGATTTAGCAAAAGATGCAGGTGCTGGTTATGTGAAGTTTCAGAAAAGAAACAATAAAGAGCTTTTAACAGAAGAACAATATAATGCACCGCATCCAGTTCCTAAAAACTCCTATGGAGATACTTATGGAGCTCATAGAGAGTTCTTAGAGTTTAATGTGGAGGAAAATAAAGAGTTAAAAGAGTATTGTGATAGTGTTGGGATTGTGTATAGTACATCTGTTTGGGATGTGACAAGTGCAAAAGAGATGATAACTTTTGAACCAGAATTCTTAAAAGTGCCGTCAGCATGTAATAATAACTTTGAGATGTTAAAAGTACTAAGAGATGAGTTTAAAGGCCAAGTACAACTCTCTATTGGGATGACTACAAAAGAGGAAGTTGAAGAAATAGTTGCATTTTTTGAAGAAGCTGATCAGGCAAAATCTAGACTTTTAATATACTCTTGTACATCAGGATATCCTGTACCTGCAAAAAATGTAGCACTACTTGAAATTAACTGGCTATATGAAAACTTTTCTGATAGAGTAAATGAGATAGGGTTTTCAGGACATCACTTAGGTACTAACTTAGATATAGCAGCATTTACTCTTGGTGCTAGATGGATAGAGAGACATTTCACAAAAGATAGAACATGGAAAGGTACAGATCATGGAGCTTCATTAGAAGCAGATGAGTTAAAAGTCCTTGTAGATGGGTTAAATGAAACCTATGAAGCTTTACATTTTAAAGATAGTGAGATACTACCAATAGAACAAGTTCAAAGAGACAAACTCAAAAATAGAAAATAAAGAAGATAATTATGAATATAGCATTTATCCCTGTCCGTTGTGGTAGTAAGTCAATACCTTTTAAAAATATAAAAGAGTTTTGTGGTAAGCCTTTGGTTTATTGGAACCTTGAAGCATTACAAAATTCCGAAAATATTGATGAAGTGTATGTCGCTACTGACTGTAGTGAAATTAAGAGTATTGTAAAAAGCTTTAACTTTTCTAAAGTTAGAGTATATGATAGGGATAGTGAAAATGCTAGTGATGTTGCAAGTACAGAATCTGTAATGCTTGAGTTTATAGATAAAAACAACTTTCAGAATGAAGATTTATTTTTACTTGTTCAAGCAACTTCCCCATTAACTCAAACAAAAGATTTCGATGAGGCAATTGTGCAAATGAAAAAAGAAGAATCTGATTCATTATTAACATGTATAAGAACTAAAAGGTTTTTTTGGAATGATAATGCAGAAGCAATCAATTATGACTTTAATAATCGTCCAAGAAGACAAGATTTTGATGGAATGCTCATGGAAAATGGGGCATTTTATATAAATACTGTTAGAAACATAAAGAAATTTAAAAATAGGCTTAGTGGAAAAATTTCTATTTATGAAATGGAAGAGTTTACTGCTGTTGAAATCGATGAAGAAGATGATTGGCATCTAGCAGAAAAATTAATGTATAAATATATCATTAGTAAAAGATATAGGAAAAAGATAAAACTTTTTTTAAGTGATGTTGATGGAGTTTTAACTGATGCTGGTATGTACTATGGTGAGGATGGAGAAGAGTTTAAAAAGTTTAATACACATGATGGAAAAGGATTTGAACTTTTAAGAAATGCTGGAATCAAAACAGGAATTATTACAAGTGAAAATACTAAAATTGTGGCTAATCGTGCTAAAAAAATGAAAGTAGATTATTTATATCAAGGTAAAGAGTTTGGAGGTAAACTTCAAGCTGCAATAGAAATTTGTAAAAAAGAGAGTATTACACTTGATGAAGTAGCATATATTGGTGATGACATAAATTGCAAAGAGTTATTGGAAAATGTAGGATTTTCAGCATGTCCATATAATGCAATGAGTAAAATAAAAAAAATACCTAATATACTTCAACTGAATCATAATGGTGGTGAAGGTGTCGTTCGTGAATTTATAGAAATATTATTGTTAAATGATTAAAAAATTTACAACAAGTTCTTTCGTTTATGCAGGATCTGCGTTATTGTTTTCAATTGGTCGTCAAATTGTTTTTTTACCTATATTACATAAAATAGCTCCTACACTATTTCAAGAAATTAGTTTTTTGTTAGTATTAGTAGATTTCTTAGTTTATTCGATGGGAGCGTCAATTTCAGATTATTATGTTAAAAAGGTAACCTTAAATGATAAGAAATTAGAATTATATAAATTTTTATTTTATTTTTCTTTTCTATCTCTATTCTCAGTATTTATTTTTTTATTTTATCAATTCAGTTTATTAGCTTCAGTTCTGATAGCGATATACTTATTATTTTACATTTTCAATACTTTACAAATGAAATTATTTTTTAATGATATGCAATTTTCCAAGAATTATTTCTATATAATGATGAGACTAATTCCTTATGCTTTACTTCTTATATACTGTTCATTAACAGAATTTCCCTCTCTTATATATTTTATTATTTCTTTGATTCTGTCTGAAACAATAGCATTCTATACTTTAAGAAAGCAGTTAGATTTAACATATAATAATATATCAGTATCTAGTAACTTCATTAAAAAAAAAGAGTTAATATACTTTATAGTAACTTATTTATTAATCTCTTTAGTAATGAGGCTAGATATGCTAGTAATAGAGTATAATTTTACTAGTAAATTTACTGAGTATTATCAGATGATATCAATTTATATGATTTTTATTAATCCTATTATATTACTAAGTTCAGGAAGTTTATTAAGTATTTTAACTAAAGTTGAATACAAGGATTTTTTACGATATAAATATAAAATTTTATTCATAATTATTACAGTTTCTATTATTTCCGGTCTTTTTTTTCAGTTTTTTGGACAGTACATAATAAATTTATTATATCCTGATAATAGTCTTATAAACTCTTATACTTATCTGTCTTTTTTAGTTATTTTTACTACTTTATCATTTCAAATGTTAAAGACATTTATTATTAAATATAATAGTGTGAAAAAATTATTTTTTTATAACACTATTATAATTATTGTATCAATTATATTTATATTTAATTTTATATACTTTATTGTTTCATTTTATTTATTTAGATTGTTTATTTATTTATTTCAATATATGAAATTAGAAAAAGAATAATGGTTTTCTTTGTTTTTAATATTTATTTATTTACAATGATATTATTTAATAGAATAAATATCTATCATACTTTAGTATATTCGTTGATTGTTTTTTCAGCATTTTACTCTGTGTCATTAATAAATATTTCTTCGATTACATATGACTTTAAAATACCTGAATATTTATCAATCTTATTGATATTAAATTATATATTTACAAATAAGAGAATAGATAGAAAAGCATTGTTGTTTTTATTAACAATTATTTTAGTAATGTTTTTATCTTATTTTGTAAGAACAATACATTTTATTCCAATAGAGGTATGGGAATTGGAAATATCAAATCGTGTTAATATCTTTGATAAGTTTATAACTAAAAATTCTTTGTCTCTTACAAATATAACTCAAATGTTATATGTAGTATTAGGAGCAAGTATATTTGTAATATATGGATCAATTAAACTCCCCAAAAAGAAACTTTTAAATAAAATATATTCTTCCTTATTTCTTATTTTAGCAATCGCATTACTACAATTACTATTTTATTATACAAATAATTATGATATTTATTTAAATGTATTTTACAGTATTGATCCAACTGGAACAAATAGTGTATTGGCATTTCAGGAATTTTATGGAATAAAGCGAATCAATTCAGTTTTGGTTGAACCTTCCATCTTTGGCTATTATGTTACATTAACATTAATATTTTTATTACTATTTGATAAAGAAGAGTTTAAAAAAAGAAAGAAGTTAGTTGTTGTTTCAATATTATTAGTATTTTTATCTACATCTATGACAGGATACCTTGGTTTAATATTAGTGTTTATTTGTTATAATATATATGAGAAAAACTATAAAAAACTTGTGATAATTGCTATGATAATAGGTGTTATTATTAGTGTTGTAATAGTTTATTATCATAATGAATTATTATTCTTAATCAATTTAAAAAGTTCATCTATCGCAGAAAGATTTCTTTTTGGATTTACACTTCCAATAGAATCATTTATTAAAATGCCATTTTTTGGAATTGCATTAGGTACAGATAGACCTACTGTTATGTTGATAAACTTGATACTTGCAATAGGTATGATTGGAACAACATTACTGTTTTTAATTGGAAAAGTAATATTTAAAAATAATAAAAAAATCAAGTTTTATTTAATTTTTTTATTTATAATTGGTATAAGTGTACCAGATTTTAGATATTTATTTTTTTGGATATACCTGGGGTTACTTTATAATCCATTATATAAAAGGAATTAAATGAATACTGCAATATTTCCACAGTCAACATTTCACATAGATTTATTATCTCAAAATTATAAAGGAGAAATTCCTCTTTGTTGTAATATTACAAATCTAAATATAAGTGATGAATTTTCATGTAAAAAAGTTTACATTGGAAAAGAAGAATATAACTATCAAAATATTTTCAAGTCAATAAAAAGTAATAAAACTTACTATAAGACTATTTTTAATTTAATAGAAAAATATAATATAGAAAAAATTATTATTTTTAATTTGAATACACCTTTATCCTATTATTTGTATAATACTTTTTCAAGTAAAATTATTATAGAACTATGGGAAGATGGCTTAGAACATTACATTATGGACTATGGAGGCATAAATTATTTTTTTAAAAGTATGATTAAATTCTTAATGGGTGGATATATATATAATATATTTAAAAAGAATTTTAGAGAATTAGAAAATTTACATATTTGCAATAGATTTGAGTATAAAAATTTATCTTATATTTATAAAGATGATTCAAAAAGAAAACAATTAAAAAGAATACTTTTTATTGGCCAGCCTTTAGTTGAAGATAATATAATAAGTGAAAAAAAATACTTTGCTAAACTTCTTCTATTGAGCCAGTCTATAAATTATAAAATTGATTATATTCCGCATCCTCGTGAGAAAAGAGTATATTCCTACAATGTAAAAAATATAGAGGTTATTCAAAATGATTATTCAACAGAAAAATATTTACTTGATAAAGAATATATAGCTTATTTATCTATTTATTCAACTGTTTTATTAAATATTAATCGTTTAAATAAATCTTATTACTTATCGAATGTATATGAATTAAAACGAATAACAAAAAAAATAAGTAAATTGAATTTTTTACCAGTTAAGTTGGTATTTAATATTGAGGAGATGATAAATGAAATTAATAGTTATAAGAGTGTTTAAATATGTTTATTGGAAATTAAATTATATAAGATCATTATTCTTATATATTCCTGTAAAACTTATAGCAAAAAGTGTTGGTAAGAATATAAGAGTTAATGGTGTTTCTAAAGTTAATACAAATACAATTTTAGGGAATAATATTCATATGAATGGTTTAGAAATTTTAGGAAAAGGTAAAGTGATTATTCAAGATAATTTTCATTCTGGAAAAAACTTAAAAATAATTGCAGGAAATCATAATTATGATAATGGAAATAAAATTCCTTATGATGAAAGTTGGGTTGACAAATCTATTTATATTCATGAAAATGTTTGGATAGGTATTAATGTTATATTGATAGGAGATTTGACTATTGGTGAAGGTGCAATAGTCGCAGCAGGTACAGTGGTAACAAAAGATATTCCTGCTTATTCTATTGTTGGTGGTAATCCAAGTAAAATTATAAAAAGTAGAGATATTGAGCATTATCAAAAATTAAAAGAATTAAATTATATTTTTTAAAAGGATCATAAATGAAAAAAGCATTAGTACATGATTGGTTTTCTGTATATGCAGGAGCAGAAAAATGTGTAGAAAGTTTTACAAATATATGGGATGATTTTGAAGTTTATAGCCTTATAGATTTTTTAGATGATAAAGATAGAGAAATTATACTAAAAAGTAAAAAGGTTCATACCTCATTTATTCAAAATTTACCAAAAGCTAAAACTAAATATAGGAACTACTTACCTTTGTTTCCTATAGCTATAGAACAGCATGATTTAAGTGAGTATGATGTGATTCTTTCTTCTTCTCATGCTGTTGCTAAGGGAGTTTTAACACATTCAAATCAACTACATATTAGTTATGTACACACTCCTATACGGTATGCTTGGGATTTATATCATCAGTATCTTAAAGAGAGTGAACTAGATAAAGGCTTTAAAGGTGCTCTAGCAAAATATTTTTTACATAAAGTTCGTCTGTGGGACTTAAGTACTGTAAATAGAGTAGATTACTATATAGCAAATTCTCATTATATCGCTAGACGTATAAGAAAAGTGTATGGCAGACAATCTACAGTAATATATCCTCCTGTAGATGTAGAAAGATTTCAGTTATGTGAGCAAAAGGAAGAGTTTTATCTTACAGCTTCAAGAATGGTACCATATAAAAAAATAGACTTAATAGTTGAAGCATTCAGTCAAACAGATAAAAAACTGATTGTAATTGGTACTGGTCCAGATATGGAAAAAATAAAATCCTTTGCAGGAAATAATGTAGAATTTTTAGGTTTTGCAAAAGATGAAATATTATTAGACTATATGCAAAGAGCAAAAGCTTTTGTTTTTGCTGCAGAGGAAGACTTTGGTATAGTACCTGTAGAAGCTCAAGCTTGTGGAACACCAGTTATTTGCTTTGGAAAGGGTGGAACTAAAGAGACTGTGCTTGATGGTGAAACAGGAGTTCATTTTCAAGAACAAACTCTGGACGCACTTGTAGAAGCAGTAAATAAATTTGAAACTATTAGTTTTGATACAAAACGAATTAGAGAACATGCACTTAAATTTTCTAAAGAAAGATTTGAGAGAGAAATTGAAGAATTTGTAAATAAGAAGTATGAAATTTTTAAAAATGAAAGATTATAAAATGACAAATATAATCCTATGCGGAGGCAGTGGAACAAGACTCTGGCCGATAAGTAGAACCCTTATGCCAAAACAGTTCGTAAAACTCTTCAAGGAGAAGTCACTCTTTCAACTCACAGTAGAGAGAAACTCCAATGTTTGTCAAAATCAATTTATTGTTTCTAATACCGAACAATACTTCTTAGCTCTAGACCAATTAGAGGAACTAGATAGAGTCAATAATAAATACCTCCTCGAACCCGTAGGAAGAAATACAGCTCCAGCTATAGCTTTGGCATGTATGGTACTAGATTATGACAATATAGTGCTAGTAACACCCTCTGATCACCTAATAAAAGATGAAGTAGAGTATGCAAAGGTTTTAAATACGGCTAAAAAACTAGCATCTGAAGATAATCTTGTTACATTTGGTATAAAACCAACCTTTGCTGAAACAGGATTTGGTTACATCGAGGCTGATAACCAAGATGTAAAAGCATTTCATGAAAAGCCAGATGCAACTACTGCTCAAAGCTATGTAGATGCAGGAAACTACTACTGGAACTCTGGAATGTTCTGTTTTAAAGCAGGAGTATTCTTAGATGAACTTAAACAATACTCCCCTCAGATCTATGAAACATCCAAAGAAGCACTAAGCACTCATAACCTTGATGATGAGATGATTAGAATCAAACATGATGCAATGCTTAAGATACCAGAAGATAGTATAGACTATGCAGTAATGGAGAAGTCTAAAAAAGTTAAAGTGGTAGCTTCCGATATAGCATGGAGTGATGTAGGAAGCTTTGATGCTCTGTATGAAGAACTCCCACAAGATGAAGCAGGTAATACCCAAAATAAAAATCATATCTCCATAGATAGTAAAAATAATCTTATCTATGGTGACCAAAGAAAGATAGCAACCATAGATGTTGAAGACTTAATCATTGTAGATACAGGAGATGCTCTTTTAGTCAGTAAAAAAGGAAGCTCCCAAAAAGTAAAACAAGTTGTAGCAGAGATTAAAAAAACAACACAACTACACAATATACACCTCACAGGTCATAGACCATGGGGAACTTATACGGTTCTAGAAGATACACCAGGCTATAAGATAAAACGTATAGAGGTAAAACCAGGGAAACGACTCTCCCTTCAAAAACACTACCATAGAAATGAACACTGGATAGTTGTAAGTGGTACTGCAACTGTTACAGTAGGTAATAAAGTAGAACTTATTCGTCCAAATGAATCAACTTACATTAAAATGGGTGAAGTACATCGCTTAGAAAATGAAGGTAAAATCCCAGTAGTACTCATAGAAGCACAAGTGGGTGAGTATACTGGTGAAGATGATATAGTTCGTCTTGAAGATGATTTTAAAAGAGTTTAAAGGAAAAAAGCTTAATAGGCTCCTTTCCTAAATACCATAACCATTACAGTTTGAAAAATGATTTTGATATCTCCAATAAAAGTTCTATTATCTATATATTCCATATCCATAGCTACTCGTTCTTTGTAATCTATGTCGTTTCTACCGCTAACTTGCCATAAACCTGTAACACCGGGTTTTATAGTTAGTAATTTAGGAGCAAATTTATCATACTTTTTTAGTTCTTTTTCAACTATTGGTCTTGGACCTACTACAGACATATTACCAATAAGGGAGTTAAAAAACTGTGGAAGTTCATCTAGACTACTCTTTCTCATAAAGTTTCCAATTACAGGAATAATTCTTGGATCATCTTTAAGTTTAAAATCTCGTTCATATTCTTCTTTAAGTTTTGGATTATTGTTAAGCCATTCATTTAGAATTTCTTCAGCATTAATTACCATAGTACGAAATTTATAGACTCGAAAGAACTTACCATTTTTACCTACTCGTTTATGTCCAAAAAATATTGGTCCAGGAGAGAGTATTTTCATGAGTAATGCAATAATTAAAAAAACTGGAGAGAGTAAGATTAATGCAAGAATAGAAAAAAGAATGTCAAACAGACGCTTAAAAAAATCTTTGAGAGTGCTTTGTTTAATATTTTCGAGAACTTTGTAGTTATTTTTATTGATTTCTAAAGGACATTTATTAAGATACTTATTTGAAAAGTCGTGGAAACTAATTATTTCTATATGTTCATAATTAAGATCTTCTAAAAAGCTTGTTAAATCAATGTCTATTGGATGCTCTAAGTTTAAAACAATAATTTCAGTCTGTTCCGAAATTATGTTTTGAATAGTATTCATGACATCTTCATTATTTATGTCTACCTGTGTAAATGAAGCAAAGTTTTGTTTAATTTGAGCTATGTCTTCATCTGTAAGTTTGTATTTGTTTCCTAGAAGTATCACTATTTTACCTTTAAATCTATGAGTTAATTTTGTGTATTATAGTTTAAAATCTATAAGATATATATAAAGGTATGCTAAATAATTTCACAATTCATAATATTATGCTACAATAACCACTAATTTAAACAAAAGGGGTTATTATGAAGTTTTTAGTTTTACTAGCTTTGGCTGTTAGTTTTCTTTTTGGGTCTGTGGACATTAACAGTGCAACTGCAAAAGAGTTAAGTAGTCTTAAGGGTGTTGGCGACTCTAAGGCAGCGGCTATTGTTGCTTTTAGAAAGGGACACTGTTTTAAAAATGTAAATGAACTTGCCCTTGTTAAGGGTATTGGTTCTAAGACTGTTGCAAAAAATAGAGCAAACTTAAAAGCAGGTAGTTGTAAGAAGTAACTTCTTCTTTTCAAGTCAAGATGAAAAATAGTTTATGAACTAGATGCTATTTTTAAATACGAAACATCAGTTCATAACTTACTATTACCATTCTACACACCTAAAAACTCCCCCCTTTTTTAGATGTTGCATTTAGTGACATCTTCTCACACTTTTATTTAATAAAACTTATATTTAATACTATTTTTGCTATAGTGCAGTAACTGTTTTTTCCAAATCACTATGGCAATAGTAATGTCTAGTAATTACTGTTTGAAAGTGTGGAAAACAAATATTTTCTTAGAAAAGAAATTTAAAGGTAGGTTATATGGAGCATATTAGTACTGCAAATCCGTACTTTGGTGTATTCGTTCTGTTCGTAGTAACTTTTGGTGCGTTTATCGCAACAACGGTAATTGCTCGTTTAGCGAGTCGTGCGTTAGCGCGTAAAGATAGTGAGAAGATTAAACTCTCAGTCTATGAGTGTGGACCAGAAATCACAAGACAACCAAATAGAATTTCGCCACAGTTTTATCTGTTCGCGTTACTTTTCTTACTGTTTGATGTAGAGATTGTGTTTATGTTCCCATGGGCAGTAGACTTTAAACTACTTGGTTGGTTTGGTTTTGCTGAGATGTTAATGTTTATATTACTTCTTGCTATCGGTTTTGTATATGCATGGAAAAAAGGAGCGCTAGAATGGCACAACATAAAGTAAATTATACACAAGATGGTGGACTTCCAGTTGCACTAACTTCGATTGACAAAATCGTAAACTGGGGACGTTCAAACTCACTTTGGGCACTGACTTATGGTCTTGCTTGTTGTGGTATTGAGATGATGGCATCAGGTGCTTCTCGTTTTGACTTTGACCGTTACGGAACTATTTTCCGTGCATCGCCACGTCAAGCGGACCTCATGATTGTTGCGGGAACGCTTACAAAGAAACATGCTGAGTTCATTAAGCGTCTTTATGACCAAATGACAGAGCCTAGATGGGTAATCTCTATGGGTTCTTGTGCAAACACAGGTGGTATGTTTAACACATATGCAACTGTACAAGGTGTAGACAGAATTATTCCTGTTGACCTTTACCTTCCTGGTTGTGCACCTCGTCCTGAGACACTTCAGTATGGTGTAATGTTACTACAGAAAAAAATCCGTGCAAACAAAGCTGGAAATGCTCAAAAGCCAAAAAGGTTGATGTAATATGAGAAAGTATACTCCTAAAGACGATGTACAAGCAAAAGCTTACTACACTGACAGATATTATGTAGCTCCTCAAGTTCCTAAAAGCGAAGTAGAAACTGATGAAGTTTTCGCTGCAGATTTAGCTGCAATTGCTGCTAAGTTTGAAGTAAAAGAGGCTTTTATTCAAGTTGAACAGATGATTGTTTACATTAATGCAAAAGATATTTATGCTGTTTTAGAGTTCATGCGTGACGAACTAAGTTACACACAACTCTCAGAACTCTCAGCAATTGACTGGTTAGCAAAAGACAATACTTTTGAAATTTTCTACCAAATGTTAAGTATGGAGAAACGTAAACGTATTCGTATTAAGTACTTCATTAACAAGGGTGAAGCGGTAGATTCTGTAGAGAAACTTTTCCGTTCAGCTGACTGGAGTGAACGTGAAATGTTCGACATGTTCGGTATTGAAGCAAATAACCATCCATTTATGAAACGTATTCTTATGCCTTACGACTGGCAAGGGTACCCACTTCTTAAAACTTACCCACTAGAGGGTGATGAGTTTGCAGCATGGTACGAAGTAGATAAAATCTACGGTAAAGAGGCTCGTGAAGCAATTGGACCAGAAATTCGTGACACTGCAAGAGTAGATCGTTACGACTCTGAGCGTTTTGCTCGTCTTGGATTTGAAGTACCTAAAGGTACTGAGATTACAGGAAATGAAGAGAGAAATCCTCAAGAGTACCAAGAAGAGGGTGGCGTTTTCCTCATCAAAAAATATACTAAAGAGTCATCAAAAGTTATTGATGACCCACAAAGATAGGGCGGTAATATATGGCACAGGTAAAAAATAGATTAACACCATTTTTTGAAAACATTACATTCGACCGTGAAGATAATGAACTCATACTAAACTTCGGTCCTCAGCACCCTTCTGCACACGGACAGTTACGTTTAATGCTTCACTTACAACAAGAGATGATTGTAAAAGCTCATCCAGATGTTGGTTACCTTCACCGTGGTATGGAGAAGATGGCTGAAAACATGATTTACAATGAGTTCATGCCAACTACTGACCGTATGGACTATATCGCATCTTCTTCAAACAACTACGGGTTCGCACTTGCAGTTGAGAAGTTAATAGATGTAGAAGTACCTCGTCGTGCAAAAGTTATTCGTATGATGCTTTTAGAAATCAACAGACTTATGTCTCACCTTTTCTGGTTAGCAACAACGGCACTTGACATTGGTGCAATGACAGTTTTCCTTTTTGCTTTCCGTGAGAGAGAGTACTTAATGGACATTATTGAGGGTTACTGTGGAGCACGTCTTACACATGCGGCTATTCGTATTGGTGGTGTTCCTTTAGATATTCAAGATGACTTTTTACATCAGTTAAGAGTTTTCTTAAATAAACTTCCTCAAAACATTAAAGATTACGAAGATCTTTTAGATGCAAACCGTATCTGGCTTATGAGAATGGAAGAGGTTGGTGTTATTCCAACTGACATGGCACTCTCTTGGGGTTGTACAGGTCCAATGCTTCGTGCATCTGGTGTAGCTTGGGATATTCGTAAAGAAGAGCCTTATGAGCTTTATGACGAAGTAGAGTTTAATGTACCTTTCTCAGACAAAGGTGATAACTTTGCACGTTACCGTATTTACATGGAAGAGATGAGAGAGTCTGCAAAAATTCTTTACCAAACAATTGACATGTACAATGAGTGTGTAAAAAATGGTGAGACTGAACTTATGGCTCATGCACCAAAATACATCTCAGCTCCAAAGCTTGACTTAATGACACAAAACTACTCATTAATGCAACACTTTGTACTTGTTACTCAAGGTATGAGACCACCAGTTGGTGAGGTTTATGTTGCTACTGAGTCACCAAAAGGTGAACTTGGTTTCTTCATTAACTCTCAAGGTGGACCATACCCTTACAGACTTAAACTTCGTGCTCCATCTTTCTGGCACACAGGTATTTTAACTGACCTTTTACCAGGTCACTACATTCCAGATGTTGTTGCTATTATTGGTACAACAAACATTGTATTTGGTGAGGTTGATAGATAATGAAAAGATATGATTTACGTAAATTAAAAAATGACTTTGAACCTCGTATGAAAGAGATTCTTGGAGAGTCTCACAAGGCAAATGAGACACTCATTTTTCTTTTTGAGATAGGTGACTTTACTCCTATTCAGCGTTCTGCTGATTTAGTAAAAGAGTGTGGCTATGAGTTATATAACTCACTAAAATTCAACGAAGTCGATTGGACTATCGTCGTTAAAAAAGATTAGGATTTTATTTTGAGCAAAGTCTATTTTTCTACTTGGAAGGGTGAACTAATAAACAATATTGGTAAACCTGAAGAAGAGTGGGAAGAATCAGCATACAATCTACCAGCACAGTACGATGACCATCGTGAGTCCAAAGCCTTTATTGGTTGGGATGGTGTTGCACTTTTTAGTGAAGATGTAGATGTTATCCGTCTAGCGATGGAGTATGCAGCACAGTATCAAGAGTATTCAGAAGCATGTGGAAGATGTGCTCCTGGTCGTTGGGGTGGACGTATTTTATATGACCAACTTGACAAAATTGCTCGTGGTGAAGGTGCTGTAGCTGATTTGGATCACTTAAAAGAGATCGGAAAAAGTATGCAAATCACATCGAAATGTGAGATTGGTAAGACTGTTCCTAACCCTATTATTGACCTTATGACTCACTTTGAAGATACATTTTTAGAGTGTATCAATGAACAAAAAGAGTCGAAACATTATAAAGAGAGCATTGGTTATATTGCAAAAATAACATCACCATGTTCAGACGCTTGTCCTGCAGATGTAGACATTCCTGGTTATATTGAGGGTGTAAGAGATATGCGTTTTGATGACTCTCTTATGGCAACTCGCGAAACTATGCCTTTAGCTCATGTTTGTGGACGTGTCTGTCCTCACCCATGTGAAGATGCATGTCGTCGTACAAACCTCGATGAGCCAATTTCTATTATGGCTCTGAAACGTTTAGGTGCTGACTGGGAGACTGACCATGGGTATGATTTCTTTCATCCGATGGAGCCAAAACCTAAGAGTGGTAAAAAAGTAGCTGTTGTTGGAGCTGGTCCTGCTGGTTTAACAACTGCTTACTATTTAGCAGCAGAGGGTGTAGAGGTTGATGTTTACGAAGAGTTACCAGTTCTTGGTGGTGAAGTAACTGTTGGTGTACCTGAGTACCGTATGCCATGGGATAAATACCAACAAGATATTGAGTGTGTACGTGACATGGGTGTTAACTTTATTTTAAACCACAAAGTATCTAAAGAGGATATGGTGCGTTTTGAAAAAGAGTACGATGCTACTATGATCGCTTCTGGAACTCGTATTTCTAAGGCAGTTCGTTGTTCTAATGAACGTCCAGAAATCAAAGGTTACTGGGGTGCTATTGACTTTCTTGACTGGGTAAACCTTTATGAGAAGTTTGACATTAAAACACCAAAGTCTGTACAAGAACAGCAGATGCTACCAACTGACCATGTCGATTTAACTGGAAAAACAGTTGCATGTGTTGGTGGTGGTTTTACCTCTATGGATGTTGTACGTTGTGCTATTCGTGCAGGTGCTTCTAGAGTTGTAATGATCTATCGTCGTGATGAGAAAACTATTATTCGTAACACTACGTATGAAGAGTACCATGAAGCAGTAGAAGAGGGTGTAGAGTTTATTTTCCACTCAGCTGTGAATGAAATTATAGATGAAGATGATGTTCTTAAAGCACTTGTTATTGACAAGTTCGAGCTTGTACCAGATCCAAATGGTGGTCGTGCACAACTTGTAAAAATTGAGGGTGCGAGTGAAACTATTGAGTTTGACTATCTTGTTCCTGCTGTTTCTCAAAGTGCAGATTTAGGATTTATTCCTGATGACTGGGATTTAGAGATGACATCATGGGGAACACTTAAGACAAATGGTAAAGATTATATGACTTCTCGTAAGGGAATTTTTGCTTCTGGTGACTGTGAGTATGGTCCAATGACTATTGTAAACGCAGTAGGTCAAGCAAAACGTGGTGCCTCTGTTATGAGTCGTTACATCGAGACAGGTGAGATTACACTTACTGATGATGAGATTATGGAAGATCACCTTAAAAAACTAAAGGTTTACGATAAGAAAGAGAAAGTAACTGGATGGTTACCTGGTCTTCCTCGTGAACATAGTAGTGTTTTAGATACTGACTTTAGAAAGTACAACAACGAAGAGGTGAACCTAGGCTTTACTCAAGAGCAGGCACTCAGTGAAGCTGACCGTTGTATGCGTTGTTACTACATCGCTATGGTTCAGGCATAGGAGGCTGTTATGAGTAAAGTTATACAATTTAAAATTGATGGCCAAAATGTAGAAGCACAAAAAGGCGAGACTATTTTACAAGTAGCTCGCAAAAATGACATCTATATTCCTACAATGTGTTACATTGAAAAAACTTCTGCTTGTGCGTCATGTCGTATGTGTGTTGTTGAGGCTGAAGGTGTAGATGGTTTTGTACTAAGCTGTAACACACCTCCAACTGAGGGCATAGAGATTACTACAAACAATGCAGAGCTTGAGTTAGAACGTACAAACATTATGAAACTTTATGATGTAAACCACCCTTTAGAGTGTGGTGTATGTGACAAGTCTGGTGAGTGTGACCTTCAAAATAAAACTTTAGAGTTTAATGTAGGGCAACAAAACTTTTCAGCGAAAGATCAGCCACGAAAAATAGAGCACTGGGGATTAATTAATTATGATCCATCACTCTGTATTATGTGTGAAAAGTGTACACATGTTTGTAATGAAGTGATTGGTGATGATGCTATTGATGTAAAATTTGGTGGGTATGGTTCTACTATTATTCCTAAAAATGCAGAGACTCTTGACTGTACATTCTGTGGTGAGTGTATTGCAGTATGTCCTGTTGGAGCACTTGTTAGTTCAAACTTTCAGTACTCTGCAAATGCTTGGGAACTCTCTCGTGTACCATCAACTTGTGCACACTGTTCAGCGGGATGTTCACTAGAGTATGAGACAAGACATCATGGTATAAACACAGAGTCGACAATTCATAGAGTGAAAAACAACTTTGAATTTACATCACTCTGTGGTGCTGGACGCTTTGGATTTGACTTTCAAAATGAGTCTGTGAGTGATGCTTCTGCATTTCAAAAAGCAGTGAGTGCAATTGAAAAAGCAGATGCAATTCGTTTCTCTTCTATTATTACGAATGAAGAAGCTATGATTTTACAGCGTTTAAAAGAGAAACTTGGTCTTAAACTTCTCAATGAAGATGCTAGAAAATTTCAAGAGTTTATGAATGCATATAGTTCTGTAAGTGGTAAACGCCACCATAGTGGTTCTTTAGATGCAATTAAACAAGCTGATGGAATTATTGTCGTTGGTTCTCGTATAGCTACGGACAATCCTGGTGTACGTTATGCAATGACGACAGCAGCACGCCATAATGGTGCAAAAATTGTCTATGCCCATCCTATTGAAGATGCACTTATGCAAAATACTATAACACAGTTTATGAAGTACGAAGCAGGAAGTGAAGAGGGTGTTTTAGCACTTTTAGCTAACACTCTTTTAGAAGGTTCAGACATAGATGAAGCTACAAGAGCTTTTCTTAAAGACCTAGATTTAGGTTACCTTGAAGCAGAGAGTAATGTTGGTGCAGATGAGCTCTCTAACATTACAAAAACTTTTGCTAGAACAGCAAAAAGAGTACTTGTTATTGGAAGTGATGTTTTTGCACATGAACGTGCTCGTAACATTGCGAAACTAGCAGCTACTATTGAGAAATATACAGACTTCTCTTTAGTTATTGTACCTCAAGAGGTGAACACTCTTGGTGTTTCTCTTATTTGTGATCTTGACATTGATGAAAATATCAGCAATGTTGTGGGTTATAATGCAGAGGGAGAGTTTATAATTAGCGCTTTAGAAAATGCAGACCTTCATGTTGGTGCATTAAACCAACAAGAGGGTACAGTAGTAAGTATAGACAACCGTGTTTTACCACTCAATGTTGCAGTAGAGTTTAAAGGTACTAACCTGAATGAACTCGCAAATGCATTAGGTCTTGAAAAAGAGAACACAATCGACTATACAGAAGAGCTACCAACTCAAGCGGGCTTTAGTGCTGTTGCTTTTGATGACTTAGAGAACTTTCTAGATAAATATGGAAACGATGTTCGTGGTTATCTTTTAGATGAAGTAGCAACATCTGCTGAGGGTACTTTAGAAGAAGTCGCTGATTTAGCTGAGTATAACGGAACTGTTATTTACCACTCTAACCCAGTGTTACAGTTCAACAGTTTTACGAACAATGCAAAACAGTTAGAGCGAGACACCTCTTTAAGAGGTTCAGCACAGTTTAGTGCAGCAGCAAAAATTGCAGATGGCGACGAAGTGGAAATAAGCTTTGGAAAATCTACAATTAAGAGAGTCTTTAAATTAGACCCTGAACTAAAAGGAACAGTAGCATTACATCCTACATTTGATATAAATGTAGCTGCAAATGAGTACAAATTTCTTAAATCCAAAATAGTGAGAACAATATAATGAGTAATGTAGTCATCAATATTGATGGAAAAGAGATACAAACGCAAGAGGGTGAGTATATACTCAATGCTGCTCGTGCGAATGATATTTTTATTCCAGCAATCTGTTATTTGACAAGATGTAGTCCAACACTCGCTTGTCGTATTTGTCTCGTTGAAGCTGATGGTAAACAGGTTTATGCTTGTAATGCCAAGGCAAAAGACGGTATGAATATTACAACGTCAACGGAAAACATCGAAAAAGAGAAGCGTGCAATTATGGAAGTGTATGATGTAAATCATCCTCTTCAGTGTGGTGTATGTGATCAATCAGGTGAGTGTGAACTTCAAAACTATACACTCGAAATTGGTGTTGATTCACAAACTTATACAGTAAAAGATGTAGATAGAAGTTCTCATGACTGGGGTCACTTACACTACGATCCGGGTCTCTGTATTGTTTGTGAGCGTTGTGTTACTGCTTGTAAAGATATGATTGGAGATAACTCACTGAAAACTATTGCTCGTGGTGCAGATGCACTCGATGCTGGTTTTAAAGAGAGTATGCCAAAAGATGCTTATGCAATGTGGAATAAACTCAACAAATCAGTTATTGGTCTTACAAGTGGAACAGATGATTTAGACTGTACTTCTTGTGGTGAGTGTGCTGCTGTTTGTCCTGTTGGAGCCTTAGTAGATACTCAGTTTATGTACAAGTCAAATGCATGGGAACTTACACAAATTCCTGCAACATGTGGACACTGTTCTGCTGGATGCCAGATTAGTTATGATGTAAAACATACTAGCATTGAAAATCCAGAAGATAAAATCTACCGTGTTATGAATGAGTGGAACTATGTCTCTTTATGTGGTGCTGGTCGTTATGGTTTTGACTATGAAAACCGTGATGTTGTAAAAGATGAAGCTGCCTTTGCAAATGCAGTAGAAGCTTTCAAAAAAGCAGATACTATTAAGTTCACTTCAACAATTACAAATGAAGAAGCACTTATTTTAGAAAAACTCAAAGAGAAACATGGTTACAAGCTTGTTAATGAAGAAGCACGTTCATTCCAAAACTTCTTAAAAGAGTACTCAGCAGTAAGTGGAAAAGCTCTCTATGGAAGTGATTTAAAAGAGGCTATGAACTCAAACTTTATTGTAAGTGTTGGTACTGCTATTAAGACAGATAATCCAAATGCAAGATATGCACTCAATAACTCTCTTACAGTAAACAAAGGTGCAGCACTCTATTTCCACCCTGTTGAAGATCCAATTGTAGCAGGTTTAGGAAAGAACATTGTATGTGTAAATCATAAACCACTTCAAGAAGAGACAGTACTTTATTTAGTACTTGACCTATTTGCAGACAAATCTAAACTCCCAACAGACATTGTTGAGTACTTAGCATCTTTTCACTCTACAAAAACAGTGACAGTAACTGAAACAATTAAAGAAAAAGTTGTTGAAATTGTAAAAGAGATGAAACTCAATGAAGAGACTGGTGAAGAGGAAGAAGTTGAAGTAGAAAAATCTAAAATGGTTCCTAAGAAAGTAAGCAAAGAGGTAGAAGTTGATGACAACAGACTCTTAAGCATGCTTGGTATGGATGATAAATTCATGGAAACATTTGCAAAACTCATGAAGAAGAAAGACTCTTTTTCTATGATAGTTGGACCAGATTTATACAACCATCCAAACTCTAAAAACTTAGCACGTTTAGTTGCACTCGTTGAGAAGTACTCTGCGTTTGAAATCGTAATGATTCCAACACTTACAAATACTCTTGGTGTAGCGATGATTAATGAGTTAAGTAGTGAAGCTGGTTCTTATGCTGTTGGTTACAACACAAAAGCTGACTTTACACTTTCTGCATTAGGTGATGGCGATTTAGATATGCCAGCTATGAACCAACAAGAGGGGACACTTACAAGTATTAACAAACGTGTAAACCCTACAAACGCGGCATTAAGTTATGGTGGTTATACACTTAACGATATTGCAAATGCTTTAGGCTTAGATGCACAGAACACTATAGACTACACAGTAGAACTAGGTAGCATTACTGGATTTAAAGCAGAAGAGTTTGACAATTTACCAGACTACTATACAAATGCTGGTGAAGAGGTTCGTGGTTACGCTTTAGAGAATGTGACTCTTGAAGTAACAGAAGATGAGACTGTTTCTAAGATTGATGAAACTCTTATGCTAGAAGATGATATAATTTACTTAGCAAATCCTGTAAGACAATTTACAGATTTTACAAAAGTAACGACAAACCTTGACGAAGTAAGTGGTATTTACATGAGTGCTAAGAGCTTAGAGAGCTCAGACTTCAACGAAGGTGATCGTGCAGTTGTAAAAACAGCAAACGGGGAAGTGACTGCAACTATAGTCAGTGACAATAAAATAGAAGGTAATATTGTTGTTTTACCAACTTTTGATTCTAAATTAAACGCAGAGGCACTGACAAGCGGTTATCGTTTTGCAACAGCTTCTATAAAAAAGGTGTAATATATGGATACAGCATATTTAATTGAAACGGTTATAAAAGTCGTTGTAATTTTACTAATATTTTCAGCACTTGCTGGTATTGGTACATATTTCGAGCGTAAGGTTCTCGCGTTTATGCAACGTCGTTTAGGGCCAATGAATGTTGGTCCTTTTGGACTTTTACAAGTTGGTGCAGATGGTATTAAACTCTTTACAAAAGAGGATATTATCCCAACAAATGTTGTAGCACCTATCTTTAAAATTGCACCGGTAATTACTGCTGCTACTGCGTTTATGGCAGCAGCAGCTATTCCGTTCTTACCTGCATTTACAGTGTTTGGATACGAAGTACATCCAATTGTAGCAGACATTAACATCGGTATTTTATATGTACTAGGTGTTATGGCAGTGGGACTTTTTGGTCCACTTCTTGGTGGTATGGCTTCTGCAAATAAGTTTTCTTTACTTTCAGCTGCTCGTGCGGCTGCAGTATTTATCTCTTACGAGGTTGTAACAGGTCTTTCAATTTTAGCACCAATTATGATGGTTGGTTCACTCTCTTTAATTGACTTTAACAACTACCAAATTGAGAATGGTTGGATTGTATGGTCACAGCCTGTGGCATTTATTCTTTTCTGG
>Ga0256843_1001016_pt1 | contig 22866 bp, 29 predicted proteins | sample AlvinellametaG_FD_191572 | JGI IMG/M metagenome (GOLD analysis project Ga0256843, IMG submission 191572) | Pompeii worm associated microbial communities from hydrothermal vent at the East Pacific Rise, Pacific Ocean - Alvinella | ecosystem: Host-associated > Annelida > Integument > Unclassified ... | reverse complement strand
GATCGATCGATCCCAACGACAAACTGCTTCATGAAGCACTATCCTCCGATCCCCAAAGTAAAAAAGAGACCTCCGAGACGATCGGAGCGATCAAGGCGATGCTCGATGAGCAAAAGAGGGAGATCGAGGAGGGGCTTGTGGCGATTAATGAGAATGTATTGCATGGCGACAAAAATGTGCGCACCACAAATAAAAACCTGCTCAATCTTGGAGATGCCATATCCAAACATTCCGCCACCGATAGGGAGCGATACCATCAGATCATGGGGATGCTCGATGCGATCATGGGGAAAATAAGCAGTGTCGAGAGCCGAACCCATGCTATCGACAGAGAAGTAGGAAGCGTCAAGAGCGCAGTCAGTTACATCCCTAAAGAGTTCTACTGAAAAACCGATACGGGATATCGCTATGCTACAATAGCGAAAATACTTTAGGAGGATCGCGCATTGACGAGTTATCAAAAAAATAAAAACACCACTGATCTAAACTCAAACATAGGTCTCGACACCTCCACATTCCACACCGACAGGGCAATGGATGAGGGGTATGCCAAAAGCAAAGAGGCGGAGATCGCGAAACAGTAGAACGCTGGAGAATAAGCGGTTATTACCTTGCAGGTCGTATTCTTCCGAATACGACAATTATGATCAATCGTAGAACAATCAGTGTGTCGTATTGAGGACAATACGACCTACGATCTATCCTAAATCCGCCCCGAAACTACACGTTCCCTCTTCGATCTTTGCAACACGTCCGGCATGACGACCGCCTTCGAAATCAGTATTGGCAAATGCTTCTATCATATCTTCGATGATCCCTTTTCCGACCACACGCTCACCGAAACAGAGGATATTTGCATCGTTATGCTGACGGGTCAGTTTGGCCGTATAGTGGTCGTGGCAGAGTGCCGCACGGATACCAGGTACTTTGTTCGCTGCAATAGAGATACCGATCCCCGTACCGCAGATAAGAATACCGAAGCTTCCTTTGTCTTCAAGGACTGCATGGGCACACTTGTGTGCATAGTCAGGGTAGTCGACTCTGTCGGCACTGTCCGGTCCTAGGTCGATGATCTCGTGTCCTAGGTTGGTAACGATCTCTTTGACATAAGCTTTGACGGCATATCCGGCATGGTCTGTAGCGATATAGAATTTTTTAGACATCATAGTTCCTTTCATGTTTGACATGTGTTATTGAAGTAGAAGATTGGCGATCCACCCCACCGGGGTGAAGAGCACATTGGAAAGCGGTGTAAAGAGTACCGCTAAAAGCACGAACATTCCATAAGGGTATATGGCTTCATAAAAACGCACGACCTTATGCATTTTCCACCCTTCGGCCAAATAGCGTACTGCCTGTGCGCCATCGAGCGGCGGAATAGGCCAAAGGTTGAACACCCCCAAAAGGATATTGATAAGAAAGAGCTGGTAGATAAAGAGTGCCGCCAATGCACCCGTCAGGCTCTCAGGGTGTGCAAAGAGCGGAAGTACCGCTGCACAGAGGGCTGCTAGCATAAAGTTATAGGTGATCCCTGCCAAAGAGACCGCCACTGCGGCATTGGTACCGCCGTTTCGAATGACAGTACCAATATTGACCGGAACGGGTTTCGCCCATCCGAAAACGAACGGTGCACCGCTAAAATAGAGTACGGCAGGAACAAGCAGACTTCCCACAGGGTCGATATGAATAAGCGGATTGGGGCTGAGTCTGCCCTGTGACTTGGCAGTCATATCCCCATATTTGTAGGCAACCCACCCATGCATGATCTCATGTCCGACGATCGCTACGATCAGTGCGGCGATCGTGGTGATGAGCTTGAAGATATCGGCTTCACTCATTGGATGGGTTGTTCTCTCTCAAGTGTTTCGATGCGGCGTCCGACACGTCCCCATCTTACCGTATAGCGCTGGTTGTTCCAGAGCTTCTCACACGCTTTGGAGTCGATAGGTATGTCACCGCAGACACGTCTAAGCCCTGCATGGTCACGTCCGCCTCCGAACTTATCCCCGTTAAGCACTTTCTCGTAAGAGCGGTGTTCGATGCTCATGTAGATCAACCACGGTTTCCCTACGATCAAACGGTAGGGTACCGGCCCCCAGAAACGGCTGTCGTTGGAGTTGTCACGGTTGTCTCCGATCATATAGAAGTGATCTTCAGGTACTTTGGCATAGAGCGCATTGATCGTCTTGCCTGCCAGATCGTAAGCGGGCGCATCCAACCCTTCGACCATTACAGGTGTCATATCGATCTGTTTGTTATAGAGATAGTAGTTCATCAACGCTTCGAAGATGGTCATCCCCTCCGGTACGTACTGGATACCGGGATATTTATCCATATAGGGGTTCTCGACCCAGAGTTTCCCGCGAAGTCGGTATATCTTCTCTTTTGGGTAGTGTGCCTGAATATAGGCATCCCCCTCATGGAAGTGGATAAGCAGTTTCTTGTTCGCATAGATCAGCTCATCGCCACCGACTGCCACACAACGCTTAACATAGTGGATCTTCTCGTTCTTAGGATAGCGGAAGATCACGATATCCTCTCTTTGTGGGCGAGGCCCTTCAATGAGGTGTCCGTTTCCGTTGAAATCAGGCAAAAGAGGTACTTCGAGCCACGGCAGGTGCGGGATCGGTATACCGTAAGAGTATTTCTTAGCGAAGAGGAAATCCCCGATCAGTTGTGTACGCTTCATCGATCCGCTCGGGATCACGAAAGATTGCGCCACAAAAAAGATGAGGAAAAGAACAATAATGATCGTTCCAGTCCATGAACTGGAAAATGCATAGAGCTTGGAAGCGATCTTTTTTAGATCAGGCATGGTACGCCCCTTTCTCATAGGTATGGTTCATAATGGGCTTATGCTCTTTGTTTGGCTGATTTCAGCGTATTGGAAAGAAGCATAGCAATGGTCATTGGCCCCACACCGCCCGGAACAGGGGTGATGTAGGAGCATTTAGGTGCGACATTCTCATAATCGACATCACCGACGAGTCTACCGTCCTCAAGACGGTTGATCCCGATATCGATAACGATGGCTCCCTCTTTTACCATATCTTCTTTAATGAGTCCAGGTACACCGACACCTACAACGATGATATCGGCTTTGGAGGTATGTGCTTTGAGGTCTTTGGTGTAGATATGCGTGACCGTGACCGTTGCATTGGCATTGAGCAGGAGCGATGCCATCGGTTTACCGACAATATTACTTGCCCCGACCACACAGACATCCTGCCCCTCAAGGTCGATATTGTACTCTTCGAACATCTTCATGACACCCAATGGGGTACATGCGACGAAACTGTCAAGACCCGTGACCATACGTCCGACATTATAGGCGTGGAAACCGTCAACATCCTTTTTAGGGTCGATCACTTCGAGTATCTTGTTGGTATCGATATGCTTAGGAAGCGGGAGCTGTACCAAAATACCGTCTATGCGAGGGTTCGCATTGATCATTTCGATCGTTGCGATGATCTCATCTTGAGAGATGGTATCGGGCATATTGTGGGTAATAGAGTAGAAGCCGACCTTCTCACACGCTTTTGCCTTCATCTTGACATAGGCGTGGCTTGCCGGATCGTCACCGACGAGGATGACCGCCAATCCGGGAACGATGTTCTTCTCTTGCTTGAGCTGCTCAACTTCCGAAGCAACAGAGGCTTGAACTTTTTGTGCGAGTGCTTTACCGTCGATCAATTGCATGGGTAGGACCTTGTAATGTTTTTTAGGGTAGTATTATAGCTAAATTTGTTTAGGGCTTTTGAAGGTCTGATGCACAAGGAGTCCCACCGATGTCTAAACTGCTGTTCGCACTACTGCCGATGCTCTTGAGCGCACAGGAGGATTTTATCTCCCATTACGAGTATGGACAGATGCTCTACAACAACCCAAGAGGGGTCAGCTGCGCCCAGTGCCACGGTGAGCGTGGAGAGGGAAAAGTGATCGTTACCTACCGTGATGAGAAGGGTGAACATGCACTGCGCGGTTCGGATATACGTAAGGTTTCGCTAGAGAGAATGATCAAGAGCGTCAATAGCTATCATCCGATCATGCCGCGCTACTATCTGACCGATGATGAGATCAGAACGATATACGACTACATACAAAAGAGAAATGAAGCCCGGTAATAGTGGTGCTTAAAAGAAAAGTAAGAATAGAGATATGAAAAAATAGGGGAAGTTAAAAGAGGTAGGTCTCTCCTGCATAAGCAGGAGAGGGGGCGTATGCCTTATACGGCAGTGACGTTCTCAGCTTGTGGTCCTTTTTGACCTTCACCGATCTCGAATGTTACTGCTTGACCCTCTGCAAGTGTGACACGCCCACCGTTTGGATTGTTCACTTGACGGAAATGTACGAATACATCGCTTCCACCATTCTCTTGTTGAATAAATCCGTAACCTTTTTCATCGTTGAACCATTTTACTGTTCCGTTTACTGTTTCTGCCATTTTTTTACCTTTTGGTAGATACTCTTTTAAGAGATATCCGTTAATTTAAATTTGTGAAAACATTTAAATAGAGAGTCTTTCGGGGGTCTTGCAGGGGTTTAACACGTACATAACACTCAAAAGATGAACTCGATCCTCATCTTTCATCTCCACCATTGTAGCGGGTTTTCTTAGGGTTTGGCTTAGTTTGGGAAAAAATTCCCAAAAAGCCTGAAAAAGCCTCATTAAACCAGCTGTGTGAGCTTGAGAAATACCTCGTTGATCTCTTTTGCCGCCTTTTTGGCAAGTTTTTCCACTTCTATCTTGGATGTGGCATAGAGATGACGTACCTCTTTCTCTTTCTCCTCCATCAGCGTCTGTGCTTCTAGTTTTGCCAAGTGTGCTTTGAGCGCAAGCATATCGAGCTCTTGCTCGCGGTTATGGTAAAGATGGCTGAGCGTCGTGCCGAGTTCATCTTTGAGCGCATCGACTTTGTCTTTTAGCTCCATCATCATCAAGTGCGCTTGAAGTTCGGCCTCATCCTCTTTGCTCTCATACTTCTCTTTGATCTTCTCTCCCATCGATGTAACGTACGATCTTAGCTCCTTCCAGTAGCCTTTGGCTTCCTCGGAGAGATGCGCACCCTCTTTTTCGATCTTCTCTTCGATCTGCTCTAAGCTCTCTTTGGTCTCTTCAAGTATCTTTTTCAACTCTTTTTCCATCTTAGACTCCTTTTGTCTTTTCTATATTATATCATGTTTCACTCTTTGGGTAGGGGGCGCATACCTAAAAGAGGGCGTTTAGTAAGGTCGGGATAGGTTCCGCCCAAGCCTTTGCCGTCATCTCCGTGACACCCGGCACAGTTACTGCTGTAGTACATAGGAGCATCTGAAGGGTAGTTACACTCCTCGTTCGCGAGCGTCCTGACATAACATGCGATCTTGGGGGCGTCTTCGGGTGAGGCGAACCCGCCCTCCATGATCTCTTCTGGTTTGAAGTGGAGTCTGCTTGAGCCGTGATCGATAACATCGACAATATAGCTTTGTGTATCTTTGAAGATGGGTTGCGAGGGAGATAGAGGCTTCTCTACGGATCTTGGTAGGGATGGGGTATGGGATGCTTTTACTTTATATGCGTTATAGAGTGCATAGCAGAGTACCGCCGTAACGGCGAAATAGGGGATGGAAGAACGCATGAAAAGACTCCTTGAAAGACTTGATCGGTGGAAGTGTAGCGTGCTTCATTCCAAAATGCAATATCTCATGCAATAAAAAGTATGTCATTTTGACAGATATTTCTCTCAACAAGCTAGAATATGATACGCTACGGTAATGATAAGGAGAGATACGATCGTGAAACAGTTAGAAGAAGTCAAAACCGCAGGGTTCATCCTCAAACCCGATGCCCCTGAGCTAAAACCCGTTTATGAGAAGATCAAGGCATCGTTCGAGGATCACGGCATAGAAGTGCTGCTTTCGGAGCGTTCGGCACGTATGATCGGTCTGGAGGGGGTCAGTTTCGAGACGATGTGCCGTACATCGGACTTTCTTGTCTCTTTGGGTGGTGACGGAACACTGCTCTCTTTGGTGCGGAGAAGCTACGGACACCATAAACCGGTCGTGGGGATCAATGCGGGTAATCTCGGCTTCCTTGCCGATATCACCATCGATGATGTCGATACCTTCCTGACGCGCCTGCTCAATGGAGAGTACCGTATCGATGACCGTATGATGATCGAAGGGTATATCCAAAAGAGCAGTGGGAGCAAGATAAGCTTCATCGCTTTTAACGATGTTGTCATCACCTCTCCCCAACCTTCTAAAATGGTCAAGGTCAACGCCTCCATTGACGGTGAGCGTTTCAACAGCTACACCGGTGACGGGCTGATCATCTCCACTCCGACAGGATCGACGGCATACAACCTCTCGGCTGGAGGGCCTATTTTGTATCCGTTGACCCAGGCGTTCATCATTACACCGGTATTGGCGCACTCGTTGGCGAACCAGCGTCCGTTGGTCGTTCCTGCCGATTTCAGCATCGAGCTTGATGCGGAGAAGTATCGTGCCATCGCGTCCATTGACGGTCAGGAGGTCTATGAGCTGGAAGAGGGTGATGTGCTCTATATCGCAGGTGCGAAGAAAGGCGCGACGCTCATCCACCGCAAAGAGCACAACTACTTCTCCGTACTGCGTGAAAAACTGCATTGGGGAGAGAGAAATTGGTAGAGCGACTCTATCTGCGTGATCTTGTAACGTTCAAAGAGGCTGAGCTTGAGTTCGAGCAGGGGCTTGTGGTATTCACCGGCCCAAGCGGTGCGGGGAAATCGGTGCTTATTTCGGCGATCCTCTCAACGTTCGGTTATCCGACCAAGGGGGCGGCGAAGCTTTGTGAAGTAACACTCAAACGCCCCCGTTCACTCAAGGATGATGCCTATCTGCTCGGTGATGAGATCTGCATCAAAAGTATCAAGAACGAGAAGCTTCGCTACTTTATAGACAAGCAGCAGATCTCCAAAAAAGCCCTTCATACACTCTTTTCTCCGTATGTGAACTACCTTTCGGTACGTGATCCGAAGGGCTTGGAGAGCAGTGCGCTTCTTGAGATGCTGGACCGTTCGCTTATGGCATCGCAAAAGAGCTTTAAACGCCAATATAAAGAGTTCAAGAAGCGATATGCACGCTACAAAGAGAAGCTGGAGATGCTTCAGAAGATCCAAGCCGAAGAGGCGACACGCAAAGAGAAGATGGAGTTCCTCCGTTACGAAATAGAGAAGATCGATGCCATCAACCCAACGGTCGATGAGGAGAACAGCCTGCTTGAGGTCAAACAGCAACTCTCCCGTATCGACAAGATCAAAGAGGCGTTGGAGCATGCACAAGAGATATTTCAGTTCGAGAGCAGTGTCGAGGAGGTCTATCGTCTGTTGGACAAAGAGAGTACCCTCTTTAGCGATGCGATGAACCAGCTTCGTGCCGACTTTGAAGAGAGCCACCAACTTGCCCAAACACTGGAAGAGACAGATGTGGAGTCCGTTCTTGACAGGCTCGGAGAGCTCAATAGCCTAAAGAACCGTTACGGTTCCATCGAAGCTGCCTTGGCATACCGTGAAGAGAAGCTCCGTGAGCTTGAAGGCTATACGCACATGGAGCGGGATAAAGGGATGCTCATGCAGTTTCTTGAAGTGGAGTACGGTGAGCTCTACACCATCGCTTCGCACCTCTCTGCCATGAGAAGAAAAGAGGCGTTACGTTTGGAGAGCGTGTTGGCGACACTGCTTTCTTCGTTAAAATTGCCGCCGCTTCGCTTTACCTTCTCTCCCGTAACCTTGCATGAGAGAGGTATAGACAAACTCGATATCGCACTTAACGGTGCATCGGTATCGACCCTGAGCGGTGGGGAGTTCAACCGTATCAGACTCGCATTGATGGCAGCGACCATGCCTCAAGAGCAAGAGGGGCAGGGGGTACTGATACTCGATGAGATCGATGCGAACGTCAGCGGAGAGGAGTCTATTGCTATTGCCGAGCTTATCACCACACTCTCAAAAGGATATCAGATATTTGCGATCTCCCATCAACCGCATCTAGCAGCCAAAGCATCACAGCATATCGTTGTGGAGAAGTCGCAGGGACAAAGCAGGGTAAAGGTACTCGATGAGAAAGGAAGGGTTCTTGAGATCGCACGGATCATCGGAGGGGAGAAACCTACGGAACAGGCACTTGCTTTTGCCCGTAAGCTCCGTTTGGATTAAGACTCTTTGGGAAACTGTTTTTTCAAGAGCTCATAGTAACGTTTGAGGTGTGCTTGATACGCTTCGGCCACTTTCACTTCGTCACCGGTCTTCAAGTAGGTGTTGTAGTCTACAAGCAGGTCTGAGACACCACCCGTACCGATCGTTGTGGAGGAGCCTTTGATACTATGGGTCAATCTCTCCATCTGGTGGAAGTCAGGGATCGCCATCGCTTCATCGAGCAGTGGTATCTGGTCTCCGATCTGCGGGATCAGCTCTTGGATGAACTCTAACGCTTCCTCTTCGGAGAGCCCCATCTCTTTGAGTCTGCTGTAGTTGAACTCAGGGTACTCGCCTTTTGGGAGTTCGATCTCCTTCTCTTCAACCGCCGGTTTCGACGGTGGCGGTGTGGTCGCTTTAGGTGCGGCTGTGCTTACTTCCTTTTTGGGGGTCGGTTCGCTTTTGGGGGCTTGTGTGGGTTGTGCCGGTCTGCTCTCTTGTTTGGGTTGTGGGGCAGGCTCTTTTGGTTTCTCTTTCGTAGAAGGGGTCTCTTGAGGCATCGGCCTTGACTGTGACGGACGTGTGGTCACCTTCGGTTCTATTTTTCTCTTTTTTCTTTCCTGCTCTTGTGCTCTCTCTTCCTGATAGCGTTTTTCATTCTTATATTCACGATAAATGACAAAGGCTATGACTAAAACAACAATACCGATAATAATTGATATAACCATGATAATATATTCCTCCTACGCGCTTAATAGTTACATTTACTATAACCCATTTCCTATTAGAAAAAGTTGTCCGATATCAAGTATATGCCCTATTTTAGGGTATAATATCGCCAAAAAGTAACAGGATTGCCAAGATGATTATCGATACACACTGCCATTTGGACGATGAACGCTATCTGGAGGATCTTGACGATGTACTCGCACATGCGGCGGCATCGGGTGTGGAGAGGTTCATTATCCCCGGAGCCGATCCGCGAACACTCAGCCGTGCCGTTGAGATCGCAGAGCAGTACGAGCATGTCTATTTTGCCGTCGGTGTCCATCCCTACGATGCGGATGCTTTCGATCTTGCATCGCTTGAACCCTTTGGCGAACACCCCAAATGTGTTGCCGTAGGCGAATGCGGGCTCGACTACTTCAGACTGCCCGAAGATGATGCGAAGAAAGAAGAGGAGATCGCATTGCAAAAAGAGGTATTCATCAAACAGATCGAGTGGGCAAAAGCGTTGAAGAAACCACTTATCGTACATATCCGTGAAGCCAGTGCGGACTCTTTGGCACTGCTGGAGATGTATGCAGGAGAAGAGGGAGGGGTGCTTCACTGCTACAATGCCGATGAGTCACTGCTCAAACTCGCATCTAGGAATTTCTACTATGGGATCGGAGGGGTGCTTACATTTAAGAATGCAAGAAAGCTCATCAATGTCTTTCCAAAGATCCCTCATGAGAAGCTTCTTATCGAGACCGATGCCCCTTACCTGACCCCGCATCCGCACCGCGGGAAGCGGAACGAACCTGCCTACTGCCGGCTTGTTGCAGAGAAGATGGCATCGTTAAGCGGATCGGATGTCGAGGAGATCGCCACAATGACAACCGCCAATGCCCAAAGGCTCTTCAAACTTCCATGATCAAAATACTGTTGCTCTATGTGGGAAGCGCGGTGGCGATCTGGGCATCAGCCTTGACGCAACACTATCCCGATTACCGGTATGTCTTTTCCGAATTCGATATCGATCCTGCCTATATCGAGAACAAAGATTTCGAAAGCTATGCCTACAGCCATGAAAAAGCCCTGTCGCGTTTCTATCGTAAAGCGTTGCAAGAGGGTGCGCCTTTTCTCTCTATGATCCGCGGGGAACTTATGGAAGAGGGGTTAAGCGACCTCTTTTTATATCTCTCCATTATCGAGTCGGGGCTTTCGGCAGAAGCGGTCTCCTCCAAAAAAGCGGTAGGATTGTGGCAGTTCATGCCCAAGACCGCCCGCGCCTACGATCTGGAGGTCTGTGCGGGTCTTGATCAGCGCTGTGACCCCCGCATCTCGACAAGAGCCGCTATCCGTCATCTTCTACGCCTGCATCAACGCTTTGGCAAGTGGTATCTTGCCGTATTGGCATACAACTGCGGTGAGGGGCGACTGGCACGTGCCATCGCAAAGGCACACAGCGATCTTCCCGAGGTGCTTCTCGATCCGCAGGCACGCTATCTGCCCGCAGAGACACGAGACTACCTCAAGAAGATACTGCTTGTCGCTATGATAGGCGAGCAGGAGGATATCGATTTCCCTCTTAGCGAAGAGGGCTATGTGGAGGTGGAAGTGCCTAAAGGTGCCAAGATAGCGCATATCGCAGATGCCATCGGCGTTCCAAGAGCACGTCTGTTGAAGATGAACCCTCAGTTCAAGCAGGGGCGTATCCCCCAAAAGGATGCAGCCTATACGCTTCGTATTCCCGAAGAGAGTCTTGCGGCGTACTTTTTAAAATATGAAGCGAAGCATGAGCGCGAACAGCGCCCTGAACACACCTTTGTCAAGACATCGCATCTGCTCTCTCATACGGTCGTACTGGGAGAGACGCTTTCATCAATCGCACAAAAGTACCATAGCAGCAGCGAAGCGATCAAACGTCTTAACCGCTTGCCGGACGATTCGCTTGAAGTGGGCGCACTTCTGGTCATTCCCGTGACACAAGAGGCATTCGATAGCTATTTGAGCGAGTAGCTATTTTCATACCTCAAAGCTGATGTAAAGTCAAATAAAGAGATAATATCTACCTATTTTTCGACTTGCAAGGTTTTATATGATGCATGCTAGATCTTTAAGACTCTTTTCTTCTGTTGCCGCTGTTTCGGGCATATTGCTTCTTTCGGGCTGTTCTTCGAAAAAGACGGAGCCTCCTCGCTACAGCAGTACCAAATTCACCAGTGCCGCACGTCACAAAGCGACGATGCGCTGCTATACTGTTCTGGGCAAGAAGTATACTCCGACCTATGTGAGTATCGGAGAGACGATGACGGGTATATCGAGCTGGTACGGCCCGAACTTCCACGGTAAGCTGACAAGTAACGGGGAACGCTACAATATGCATGCGAAGACAGCGGCGCATAAGACGTGGCCGATGGATACGATGGTCAAGGTCACCAATCTTCAGAACGGGAAAAGTACCATTGTCCGCATCAACGACCGCGGGCCTTTTGTCAAGGGGCGTATCATCGATTGTAGCTATGCCGCAGGAAAGGAGCTCGGTCTTGACAAGATGGGGATCGCCAAGGTCAAGATCGAGGTGGTCGGATTCGCAGGAAAGGTCGAGCCTAAACAGACGATCGTACATCAAGGCTCCGCACGCACTAACCCGCGTATGAAACTGACCGATTTCGGTATTCAGGTGGGAGCGTACAGCCATTATGCCGGAGCGCTTAAGACCAAGCGTGCCTACGAGAAAGATCTAGGCAAGAAGCTCCGTGTTGAGATCAAGCGTTCGCAGACACAGCAAGGCAAGCTCTACCGGGTGATGCTTCTGGGCTTCCCGAGTGAGAAAGCGGCAAAAGACTACAGAGAGTGCCAAGGGCTAAAAGGTGCGGCGATCGTCCGCCCGTAACTATTAAATGAAGGATGAAGAAATGATCGAAATCACAAGAGAGACCAAAGAGACACAGATCACCGTTAAGCTCAACCTTTACGGTTCGGGAAAATCCAACATCCACACGGGTGTCGGGTTCTTTGACCATATGCTGGAGTCGTTCACCAAACATGCACACATCGATATGGAGGTCTACTGTCAAGGGGATGTCCACATCGACGATCACCATACGGTCGAAGATGTCGGGATCGTCATCGGTCAAGCGCTGCGCGAAGCGATCTATCCTGTGCAGAACATCGAACGTTTCGGAAATGCGACGGTCGTCATGGATGAAGCAAGTGTTAGCTGTGATATCGATCTTTCCAACCGTGCGTTCTTGGTTTTCGAACTCCCTATCGAAGGGAAAGTGGGGACGTTCGATGTGGAGCTTGTCGAGGAGTTCTTCCGTGCCTTTGCCTTCAACCTTCCGTTGACGCTCCACCTGATCCTCAACCGGGGGAAGAACAAACACCACATGATCGAAGCGGCGTTCAAGGCACTTGCCGTTGCTCTCAGACGTGCGGTAACGGTCAATGAGAACGCGGGTATCCCAAGTACCAAGGGGGTCTTATGAAGATCAAACTGATCGTACTGGATGTAGACGGTACCATGACCAACAGCCATATCACCTATAGTGAGAATGGTGACGAGATCAAATCGTTCAATGTCAAAGACGGACTGGCGATCGCAAGTTGGAGACGCTTAGGTGGTCATGTGGCGATCATTACGGGAAGAACTTCGAAGATCGTCGCGCGCCGTGCGAAAGAGTTGCGTATCGAACACTTCTACCAAGGTGTGGAGCGCAAAAAAGAGGTGCTTGAGTCACTGCTTGAGAAGCTCGATATCTCAATGGATGAAGTGGCGGCGATCGGAGATGACTTGAACGACCTTACGATGCTTCGATCAGCAGGGATCTCTTTTGTCCCCAGAGATGCCAGCAGCTATGTCGATAAGATCGCGGATGTGATCTTGACGAAGAAGGGGGGTGAGGGTGCCGTACGCGAGATGATAGAGTACCTGATCAAGAAAGAGGGGCTGGAGGCCGACTACCTGGCACTATGGGAGTAAGACTGGAGATCATTCAGATCATCGCTATTGTTGTGATCGTTGCGATCGTTATGAATATCAACCTTAAATCGACCGCGACCGCTTCGACATCACCTAGCAAAGAGCTGGCATTTACCGATACCACGCTCATAGAGGTGACGACAAAGCAGCGTGAGGGGATCGCCCATGCAGCTTACGGTACACGCGACAACGGCATATTGACCCTGAAGCAGATCACCTACCATAATGCCCAAGAGAGTAGAATGCACGCGAAGATAGGGGTATTCCAAGGGGAGAGCATCTACCTTGAAGGAAATGTCTCGCTCTCGCAAAGAGAGGGGCTCTCATTTACGACCGAACAAGCGGTCTACTACAAGAAAGATCAGCGTATCGAGGTGATCACACCGTTTGTCGCCCACTACCGTAACAATACGCTTACGGGTGCATCGATGCAGTACGATATGCAAAAAGAGCAGATCGATGCGCAAAAGGTCAAAGCGGTGATCCGTATGGGTGAAGACCCCGTTGCCAAAAGGAGAGAGAGTGAAAAGAGTTCTTAGCATCTGGACAGCGGCACTGTTGGGGCTGGCTGTGGCTGAAGAGGTGGAGATCACATCCGATAGCATGAAAGCGATGAACCTCAAAAAAGAGATCCACTTTATCGGACATGCCAAGATCGTTCAGGCGCACAATATGCTCCAAGGCGATGAGATCATCGTCTATTTTAACGAGAACAATGAGACCGAACGCTACGAAGCGGTAGGGAATGTGCGATTTGAGCTTTCTCAAAAGAACGCTTCGTATAAAGGGCATGCGAACAAGGCGATCTACCTACCGCTTGTCTCGAAATATCTGCTTCAAGGCAAGGCTGTGATCGATGACCTTGTCAATAAGCGTCACCTTGCCGGAGAGGAGATCGTACTCGATATGCGTTCGGGTAATGCAGAGATCAAAGGGAACCGTAAGAAGCCCGTAAAGTTTATATTTGATATGGAGAAAAAGAAGTGAGCACACCAAGAATAGTAGAAGCGAAATTCATCAAGTCGGCACAAAGTATTGCCGATTCACTGCCTGAAGATATGAGCGAGGTGGTCTTTCTGGGACGCTCGAACGTAGGGAAGAGCTCGACGCTTAACGGTCTGACCCAGCGAAAGAGCCTTGCAAAAAGCTCCGCAACACCGGGAAAGACCCAGCTTATCAACTTCTTTGAGACCGAATACCTCTATAACGATCAGCGTTATCCGGTACGTTTTGTCGACCTTCCGGGATTTGGATATGCCAAAGTCTCCAAATCGCTGAAAGAGGTGTGGCAGAAAAACCTTGTCGAGTTCATCGAACATCGTGTCTCCATCCGTCTTTTTATCCATCTCAGAGATGCCAGACACCCACATGCCAAGATCGATGATGATGTTGAGGCGTATATCTCGGAGTTCATCCGTCCCGACCAGCGCTACTTGACGGTCTTTACCAAGATGGATAAGCTAAACCAGAAAGAGCGTGCCAAGCTCAAGCGTGAGTTCCCCGGTTCCATTGCCATTTCAAACTTGAAAAAGAACGGACATGAGCGCGTACACAGAGAGATCCTACAGACGATATTCGGTGTCGGTATGGAGGAGAATGCGTGATCGAACTGGTAAAGGCGAAGCTTGATGATATCGGGGCGATGCAAGCCCTTGTCGCTGAAAAGGTCAAGGATGGTACCATTCTCAATCGCAGTGAGGATGAAGTGGCGACCAATATCCGCTCTTATGTATTGGCAAAAGAGGAGGGGAGGCTTGTCGGTTATACCGCGCTGCATATCCACTCACCCAGACTTGCGGAGATACGAAGCCTTATTGTGGATGAAGCGTACCGCGGCAGACACATCGGAAAGCAGATGGTGGAGTTCATGCTCGAAGAGGCGAAGGCGCTGGGGGTGAAAGAGGATGTCCTTGTGCTCACCTACGTACCTGAGTTCTTCAAGAAGCTCGGCTTTCATGAGATAGACAAAGAGGTGATCCCCGAACATAAGATATGGGCGGACTGTATTAAGTGTATCCACTTTCCCGTCTGTAATGAAGTGGCACTTGTCTATAAGGTTTGAGCCGGTATGAATAGAGCCAACCACCTCTTGAAGAAGACACTCTTATGGCTGTTCGCACTCTTCTTTGTCCTCTTCTACCCTATGTTGATCTCCATCTATGTCTTCTTGCCGCTCTTTATCGGTATCATGGGGTATTTCCTGATCCTTGGGATCGAACAAGGAAGGGTCTCGTTCATGGTCGTATCGCTGCTCTATCTGATCAATATGGATCTGAACCTCTCCTTGCCTTTTCTTCTTTCGACCATTTCGGTACTGTTGGTCTACATACTCTTTTACAACCGTTTTCTACGCTTTCGAAAGTGTAAGGTCTGTACATCGCTTCTGACGGTTCTTGTGATCGACCTGACCTATCTTGGTGCGCTTCAGGCGTATGATTTTATCTTTCAAACGGAGAATATCGTCCTAGATGATATATTGCTATACCCTCTGGTCATTGACCTGCTTGTGGCGGTGATTTTATGAGATACTATTTCGTACTGCTTGTCTTTATTGCGATATGGACGGGGATGATCATTCGGCTTTACCATTTGAGCATCAAGTCCAACTACTACTATGAGAAGCTCGCCAAAGAGAATATTGAGCGTAAAGAGTATCTCAAGCCCGTACGTGGAGAGATCACCGATGTGAACGGAAAACTTCTGGCGATGAACCAGATAGGGTTCTCTATCTCGGTCATGCCGCACTTAAAATCCGACAGCGAACGTTTCAACAAGGTTACGGATGCACTGCAAGAGACCTTTCCCGATATCAACGCCACCGTGTTGAAAAAGGTCTACAAAAAGCACAGCTCTCCGTACAACCATAAGTTCATCAAGGTCGTCGATTTCATTCCGTATGCGGAGATGATGAAGGCGTATGCGAAGCTAAGTATGCTTCCTGAGATCAAGATAGAAGCGGAGACCAAGCGCTACTACCCTTACGGCAAGTATGTTGCGCATATTGTCGGCTACACAGGACGTTCGAACCAAAAAGAGAACAAAAAGGACAAAGTCGTCAACATTGTCGGCAAAGTAGGGAAAAGCGGACTGGAACGCTACTATAACGATGTACTTCAAGGAGAGCTTGGCTATGTGGTCAACAAGGTTACCGCAACCAACCGTGCCATCGAGGTTCTGGAGAGAGTACCGCCTAAAGACAATAAGAACATCACGCTCAATATCGACATAGAGCTTCAGCGTATGATCTATGAAGAGTTCGCCAAGATGAAAGAGACCGGTGTTGCCATTGTGATGAAGGTGACCGGTGAGATCATCGCGGCGGTCAGCTACCCTGCGTACGACCCCAACCTCTTTGTTGGCGGGATCAGCTCCAAAGACTGGAAAGCGTTGCAGGAGGATCTTGCGCACCCTTTTACCAACAAGATCACCCACGGAACCTACCCTCCGGGTTCATCCATCAAGATGGGAATGGCGTTGGCGTTCGATAAGACCTATCCGGGTATCCTTGAGCATCCGGAGTATTGTAACGGCTTCATTACTATCGGGAACAGTAAACATAAGTTCAGATGCTGGAAACACTACGGACACGGTATGGTGGAGCTGAGAAAAGCGATCCGTGAGAGTTGTGACGTCTACTTCTACAATAAAAGCTTGAAAGTCGGTATCGATGCAATGGCAAAACAGTTGCGCTCCTTCGGGCTTGGGGTGAAGACCGGTGTGGACCTACCTAGGGAGTATAACGGGGTCATTCCTGATAAAGCATGGAAGATGCGCCGCTTCAAACAGCCGTGGTACAAAGGTGAGACGGTCATCGCTTCGATCGGGCAGGGGTACGATTCGGTCACACCGCTTCAAGTTGCGCGCTATACGGCGATGATCGCCACGAGTAAACTTGTCACACCGCGTGTTGCCAAGGTCGTAGACGGGAACCTGACCCGCCCAAAAGTCAAACAGATGCACTTCAACCCTTTCTCTCTCTCCGAGATACGCAAAGGGATGTACGATGTCTGTAACAGCCGTAAGGGAACGGCCTATAAGGCAATGCATAAACTGCCGATCGTTGTGGCGGGGAAGACCGGAACATCACAAGTGACCTCCATTCCTCAATCGACGGTACGCAGGCTCAAAGAGTCCGAGTTGGCGTACTTTCACCGCTCTCATGCATGGATCACGACCTATGCGCCGTTTAAGGACCCGCAGTTCGTCGTAACGGTACTGGTCGAGCATGGCGGGCATGGCGGAAGTACCTCAGGGCCTATCGCGGCAAAGATATACAAGTGGCTCTATGCGCACCACTACTTCAAAGAGGGTTCTGAAAAAGAGAAAAAGTAATTTGGCTGCAAGGATGCGGTAGGGATGCCCCTAAAAGCCCTTAGAGGCTTTGGAGGGTATGTTCCAAGAAGAGTCCTAGGATGATCAAGAGTGACAATCCTGCGGATTTCGTATAGAGTTTATTGGCGGTCAAGAAGACCAAGATAAGCGTTGCTACGATCATAGTGGAGATATCGAAGATATACTGCATCGATTCGATAGGCATCGGTTTGACCAGTGCCGCCGCTCCCAATACGACCGAAGTGTTCGCCATGTTCGAGCCGATGATATTCCCAATGGCCATATCGACCTTCCCTTTGAGCGCTGCGGAGATACTCACCACAAGCTCAGGCAAAGAGGTTCCCAAAGAGATCAATACGATACCGATGACCCATTCGGAGACCCCGAAGCTTTTGGCGATATCCGAAGCGCTCTCTACGGTAAAGTGTGCCCCCACGATCACCAAAAAGAAACCTACGATCAACATAGGAACGGTACGAGCCCATGAGAAGTTGGAGATATCGATATCATCGAGATCCTCTTCAGGCATATTCTTGGCATCTTGGAGCAGAAAGATCAGGTACGCCCCCATCATGGCAAGCAGCAATATCGCATCAAAACGTGAGATGACACCATCCATGATCATTAAGATAAAGACAAATACCGGCATAAGCGCCCATGTACTGTCCTTGGCGAAGAAGTCTCTATCGGGTGCGATGTTCTTCGCGATCAAGAAGACCGATGCGAGTACCAGTGTGATGTTCAAAATGTTACTTCCGATGACATTGGAGATGGCGATATCGGCCTTTCCACCCGCACTTGCTGCGATACTTGCCGCCATTTCAGGCAAGGAGGTACCCAATGCGATGAGTGTCGCACCGATCATGAACTCAGGAATATTGAAACGCAGTGCGATCTTCTCGCTCTGCAAGATCAACATATCCGCACCCCATATCAGAACACCAATAGCGATGACAAAGATCAAAAAGCTCATCAGTTCTCCTCCTCGGTACGGACGATCAGGCTTTTTGGGAGCTTCCACGCCTCAATGAGCACCTGCTCCTTATGGCGCATCTCACCGCGGTCTGTTTCGTGATCAAAGCCCACAAGGTGCAAGAGCCCGTGGATAAAAAGCAGTGTCAACTCCTCTTGCGGGGAGTGCCCGAAGGCTTCGGCTTTCTCCAAGACATGCTCTTTGGAGATCACAATGACACCGAGCGGAGCATGCGGATTGCCTTCACCCATCGGGAAACTTAGGACATCGGTCGCCTCGTCTTTCCCGCGGTGAAGGGCATTGAGTGCTTTGATCCCCTCTTTGTCTGTGACAACAAGTTCGATCTGTCGTTGGGTTAGATCTTCTGCGATTTTTTCAAGAAGATCGGTATCTACAAGTAGGTCGGTTTCATTAATTAAGTCTATAAGCATAGTGCCATTTTACCCAAAACTTGGTAAAATGCACCAAAATCAAGCCAAAGGATATCTGGATGAAAAAGGCCGTATGTATTATTTCCGGGGGGATGGATAGCGCACTCAGTGCCAAGATGGCACAAGAGGAAGGATATGAGATCATCGCCTTGCACTTCAACTACGGACAGCGTACGGAGAAAAAAGAGCTCGCCTGTTTTCGCAAGATCGCCCAAAGTGTCGGTGCGGTGGAGCAGTATGAGATCGACCTCCCTTTCTTTGAGCAGATCGGTGCTTCGGCATTGACCGATCACAGCATCGATGTTCCTACGGGAGGATTGGAAGAGGGGGTACCTGTGACATATGTTCCTTTCAGGAACGGTATCTTCCTCTCCATCGCCGCATCGGTTGCCGAGAAGCATGGTGCGCAAGCGCTTTTTATCGGAGTGGTGGAGGAGGACAGCTCAGGCTACCCCGATTGCCGTCAAAGCTATATCGAGCAGATGGAGAAGGCGATCAACCTCGGTACGAAGGATGAGACGCACATTCGTATCAAAATGCCGCTTGTCGCACTCAAAAAGAGCCAGATCGTCGCCAAGGCATTGGAGATGGGTGTACCGCTTCAAGATACATGGAGCTGTTATAAAGATGAAGAGCAGGCCTGCGGTGTATGTGACAGCTGCCGTTTGCGTCTAAGAGGCTTTGAAGAGGCGGGGGTCGAAGACCCGATCGCCTATGCCGATCAATAGTTCTGAAAGGCGTTTGCGATATAGGTGAACTCATAGCGGTGGTTCGGGAAGCGCGCCGTTCCTTCGCTAATGAACTGCTGCCGTGTGATCTGTCTGTCCCACAAGCGGTACATCAGGTCTTTGAACCAGCGCTTTTCCTCATCGTTCTTGAGCCCTAACCGATGATAGTTCGGATCGAGATGGGTACTTTGTGCGATCTCTATCATCACGGTATGAAAACGCTTCTCCTTCAGTGGTGCCGGTGCTTCATAAGTGGGTGTGCTCTGCGCTTTTTTCGTATCGGGCTGTACGATACGCGATCGTGGTGCGTTCTGCGGTGTGACGCTTTGTGTCGTCGCACTACATCCGCCCAGCCAGACCGCTGCGATAAGCAGTGCCGTATGGTTGATCCTTTTCACTGTAACTCCTTGTATTAAGTGCGTTACTTTAACACGCTTTTATCGTACGATTATTATATTGCAGAAGGGTTAATCCACACGAACGAACTTTCCTTGTTGCGTATCTTTACGTATGCGGCTGAAGTGTTCGCATAGACCGTGCATCGCAATATAGATGCCGTCTTCGGAGATGTTCAAGAGCGCACCGTATGCCAGAGCGAAGTTCGCGGTCGCTTCTACAGGATCGATCGCATAAGGTACCATCGCACCGGTGAATACGACCTTTTTTTCCATCTCTGCATCATCGACATATGCCGCGCTAAGATGCATGGTATCAGTACCGTGTACGACAATGATCCTTGTCGCATCGCTCTGGCTTAGTATCGCAAGCAGCTCCAAACGGTCGTGATTGTTCATCTGCAACGAGTCCTTGCCGATGATGTTGATGATCTCAAACTCACACATCCAAGCATCTGCCAGTGCCTTGAGCGCCTTCGCCTCCTGATCGACGACCAGTTCACCTTTGAGAGGATCGTAATATTTGTTGAATGTCCCGCCTGTATTGACGATCAGTATTTTATTTTTCATAGAGAATCTTCCGTTCGCATATTTTTATCGTTTATTCATTGATTTAATGAAGCATTTTACCTCAGTTAGGATAAAATACAGGAATTTATTTTAGGAGCAGAAGATGATCATGAAAGGTAAAAAGGGTGTCATTCTCGGCATCGCTAACAAAAAGTCCATTGCATACGGTATCGCTAAAGCGTGTCAGGCGCAGGGAGCCGAGATGGCGATCACGTTCCTTAACGAACGTTTCGAGCAGAAGCTCGCACCGATCGCAGAAGATCTCGGGTGTGGCGCGAGACTCTATCCATGTGATGTAAGCAAACCAGAAGAGATCAAAGCGCTCAAAGCCTCTCTTGAAAAGGATTTCGGGCAGATCGACTTTATCGTTCACTCCATTGCGTTCGCACCCAAAGAGGGACTCAGCGGTCGTTTCGTCGACATCTCCAAAGAGGCGTTCGATGTAGCGATGGATATTTCGGTCTACTCTCTTATTGAGGTGGTCAGAGAGCTTAAGCCTATTTTGTCCGATAAAGCGTCCGTTCTGACACTCAGCTACTACGGCGGGGTGAAGTACATTCCTAACTATAATCTCATGGGGGTTGCCAAAGCGGCACTTGAGATGACCGTGAAGTATTTAGCAGAAGACCTTGGACGTGACGGCATCCGTGTCAATGCTATCAGTGCGGGACCTATCAAGACCCTTGCGGCAGCGGGTATCGGAGATTTCGGTTTCATGCTCAAGTGGAACGCGGCACACGCACCGATGAAGAAGAACGTTACCATCGAAGAGGTAGGGAATTCGGGAATGTACCTCCTCTCCGACCTCTCCAGTGCCGTCACGGGAGAGATCCACTACGTCGATAACGGCTATAACATCATGGGAATGCCCGCAGTCGAGTTCGATGAGAACGGCAAACCGCATATTGCGTGGAATGGGGAGAGCCGTTAAGCAAATGTGAACTGCTTCACATTTGTAGGCTCGCACGGCGATCGATATGTGTGAACAGGGTGAACACCGATACGCCTGGAGAAGCACGAAGTGCGTGTCAAAATAAGCTTGTTGCTTATTTTGAAATTAATAAAGAATAGTGAATAATGAATAGTGTTGGTATGCATTGCTTTGCAATGCTTTTATTAGGTAGGGTGGGCAATTGCCCACCGATATAAAGGTGGGTTACTTGAAAGACTCTGAAGCTTATTTGAAGAAAAAAAGATTTTTTGACAAAGTATTGACCATCTATGGTCGTAATGCCGTACTTGAAGCGTTGCAAGATGAGAATATTTCTATCTATAAACTCCATCTCTCAGACTCGAACAAACCTGCCAAGGTTTTAGATGAGATCGTAAGATTGGCAAAACGAAGAGATATCGAGATCGCCTATCATGATAAGAAGGCGCTCTCTCGTATCTCAAAGAACGCCAAGCAGGATCAGGGTGTGGCGCTTGATATTGTGCTTGAACACTTTGGTTCTTTGGATGATTTTAAAACCAAGCATGAAAGCTACCGCATCATTGCTCTTGACGGGGTGACCAATCCGCAGAACCTTGGTATGATCATCCGCTCATGTGCAGCAGGTAACGTCGATGCGATCTTGCTTCCGACCAAAGGAGCGGCACAGATCAGTCCGCTTGTTATCAAGGCAAGTGCAGGTACACTTTTCAAGATGCCTATCATTAAAACCTCCAATCTCAAAGAGACACTCCAAGCGCTCAAAGAGGAGGGTGCTTCGCTCTATACGCTCTCTTCTCATGCAAAAAAGAGCTACAAAGAGCAAACATACGGTAAAAGAACGGTCTTTGTCCTTGGTAATGAGAGTGAAGGGGTCTCGGCTTCGGTAGAGTCGGTATGTGACGAGAGCATCTCCATTCCGATGAACCGCGGGGTGGAGTCGCTCAACGTTGCAGTGACCGCTTCACTTTTAGCGTTTCTCTAAATCACTACACCGATTTAATGCTCAACCCTATCTTTCCGCTCTCATGATCGATGGATATGACCTCAATTTGCGGGAGATACTGGTTGACACTGACAACCTCAAGGGGATGGGCGACACGTTTTTGGCTGAGTTGCGAGATATGAATCAGTCCGTCATGCTTTAGCCCAATGTCAACGAACGCTCCAAAATCGGCGATGTTACGCACCACACCTGAGACGATGCTTCCCTCTTTGAGGCTGTGAATGTCGTTCAGCCCCTCTTTGAAGGGGATCTTCGGGAGTGTCTCACGCGGGTCGAAGCCCGGTTTGGAGAGCTCTTTGATGATATCTTTCAGGGTAAGTTCCCCCACGCCTAAGCTTTTGGCAATGGCAGCGGTATCGCTCAGGTCATCATACGACTCCAAGGCTTTTGCCACAGGGTAGCTTTCGGGGTGGATACCGGTGTTATCGTAGATACTTTTTCCTTCACGGATACGAATGAAGCCTGCTGCTTGTTCGTAGGCTTTTGCGCCCACCCCTTTGACCTTAAGGAGCTCCTCTTTGCTCTGAAATGCACCATGCTCTTGACGGTAAGCGACAATGCGCTCTGCCAGTTTAGGGCCGATCCCTGCAACATAGCTGAGCAAAGAGACGGAAGCGGAGTTAATATCGACACCGACACGGTTGACCAGAAGCTCTA
>Ga0256843_1001015_pt1 | contig 22880 bp, 22 predicted proteins | sample AlvinellametaG_FD_191572 | JGI IMG/M metagenome (GOLD analysis project Ga0256843, IMG submission 191572) | Pompeii worm associated microbial communities from hydrothermal vent at the East Pacific Rise, Pacific Ocean - Alvinella | ecosystem: Host-associated > Annelida > Integument > Unclassified ... | reverse complement strand
ATAGATAAAGCTGTAAAAACTATAGAAAACACAGGCAATACTGATATTTGTATATTGCATTGTGTAGCTACTTATCCGCCAGAAGATAAAGATGTAAATCTTAACAATATAAAAACTATGATGACAACTTATCCAGACTATCCTATAGGGTTTTCTGATCATACACTTGGTACTGCTATACCATTAGCGTCTGTAGCACTTGGAGCTTGTCTGATAGAAAAGCATTTTACTCTTGATAAAAATATGGAAGGTTGGGATCACAAAGTTTCAGCTACAAAAGATGAGATGAAAGAGATAGTTGAGAACTCAAAAAGAATTTCAGATGCCATGGGTAGCTTTAGAATAACAGCAACTGAATCAGATGAAAAGAAAAAAGAGTTTAGAAGAAGTATAGTGATCACAAGAGATATGAAGAATGGTGACAAAATTACCATGAATGATATTGACTATAAAAGACCTGGTGGTGGATTTGATCCGGGTATGACAGAGTTTATAGTTGGTAGAACTATAAATAAGGATTTAAGTGATGATCATGTACTTACAAAAGAGGATATAGTGTAGTGGATTATCAAAAGTATTGTTTTACATTACAATCAGATACTACTGTCAATGATATTATTTCGAAAATAGATAAGGTTGGTATTGGTAGTATTGTAGTAGTAGATACTTCATTTAGATTGGTAGGGATAGTAACAGATGGCGATGTGCGAAGAGCTATTTTAGAAGATAAATTAGAGTTAAAAAATATAATTAATTATCATCCAGACACTTGGCCAATAACTAAAACCATTCAAAGTGGTATTACACATTTGAAAAAAATTCGTAGAAATATACTCCCCGTAATAGATAGTGATAAGTATGTCAAAGATATTATAAATTTACAAGATAGTAGCTATGATATTGTAGATAATTATGTAGTTTTAATGGCAGGTGGATTAGGTACTAGACTTATGCCATTAACTAAAGATATACCAAAACCTCTTTTACCTATAAATGGCAAACCAATCTTAGAAAGAATAATTGAAAAATTAATAGCTCAAGGTTTTATTAATTTTTATATCTCTATAAATTATCTTGGAGAGAAGATTAAAGATTATTTTGGTGATGGCAGTAGATGGGATACAAATATAAAATATATAGAAGAAGATAAGAGATTAGGAACAGCTGGAGCATTATCTAAGATAAAAAATATTTTAAAAGAACCTTTTATCGTGATGAATGGAGATATTATTACAGATCTAAATTTTCGAGAATTGTTAGATTTTCATATTAAAAATAATTCTATGGCTACAATGTGTGTATATAAACAAATTCATCAAATACCATTTGGCGTAGTAGAGTTTGATACAAACAGTAATATTTTGGCATTAAAAGAAAAACCAAAGCAGGAGTACTATATCAATATGGGTATATATACATTAAATCCAGAAATTGAAAACTATATACCAGATGATACTTTTTTTGATATGCCTACTTTATTTGAAAATTTAATAGATGATAATAAAATTTGCAATGTGTATAATTTTGATGGTATTTGGAATGATATAGGTAGAATAGAAGAGTATAAAGAAATAAATTTAATAGGGGGATGATAAATGATAAAAGTATTACAAATTGGTTTAGGTTCAATGGGAAAGCGACGAATTAGAAATTTACAATATTTGGGATATATGAATATTATAGGTTTTGATTTTAGAAAAGATAGGCTTGATGAGAGTAAAAAATTGTACAATATTGAAACAATTAGTGATTTAGATAAAATAAACCTTGATGATATTACACATATAATTATATCTACACCACCAGATAAACATATTGATTATGCATTGTGGGCTGTAAAAAATAATAAACATGTATTTATAGAGGCAAGTGTTGTCGATGATAAATATTCTGAATTAATACAAATAAGTAAAAAGAATAATGTAGTAGTTGCACCATCATGTACTATGAGATTTGATCCATTAAATAAAAAAGTTAAAGAAATATTAGATTCTAAAGTTTTAGGAAAAAATGTGTTTTTACAACATCATTTTGGTTTGTATTTACCATATTGGCATCCATATGAAGATATTAAAGATTTTTATGTTTCTAATAAAACTACAGGAGCTGCAAGAGAAATAGTACCATTTGATATGGTTTATATTAGTTGGTTTATTGGGTTGCCAGAAAATAATTTATCTGGTTTATTGACAAAAACTGATATTTTAGATACTGATATAGATGATATTTATTCATTACAATATAAAACAAAAGATAATTGTCATGTCCAGTTTACTATAGATGTTGTATCTAAACAAGCATATAGAACTACTAGAATTATATGTGAAAGTGGTAGTATAGAATTAGATACAGTAAAGGGAACATTATCTGTATATTTTGCAGAAGAAGATAATTGGAAAATATATAATAGAGGACAATTGTCAACTACAAAAAGTATAGAGGAGATGTATGTCCTTGAAATGGAGACATTTATGAATGCTTTAAAAGGTAATGCTAAGTGGCCATATAGTATTGAAGAAGACTGGGAAGTTTTAAAATGTTTGTATTCAGCGGAAGATAGTTATTATAAAAGTGTAAAATAAAAATGACTGATTATACTATTATTATTCAAGCAAGAATGGGGTCTAATAGAAGACCAGGTAAAATAAATTATCTATTTGATAATGAGCCTATGCTTATGTATCAAATAAATAGACTAAAAGCTTTTAATCTTAATAATATTATTATTGCAACTTCTGATAAGGAGTTAGATGATATTACAGCAGATATTGCTAATAAATGTAATGTTGAATGTTTCAGGGGTTCTGAAGATAATGTATTGAAGAGATTTAATGATTGTTGTAAGAATTATAATTTAAAAAATATTATCAGAGTTGGTGGAGACGATCCTTTAGTTGATCCAGAAGGTATAAAATTACTTATAAATACTCATAAGAAAAATTCAGATTATGATTTAATTTATACTAGTCATCCCAATGGTTGGATATATGGTACAGCAGCAGAATTAATAACTACAGAATCATTATATTTAGCACATAAATCTACAACAGATAAGTTAGACACTGAACATATTATACCTTATTATAAAAAAACTACTAATGTAAAAAAAATGAAATTAAATGCTCCAGATATTTTACATAGAGAAGATATATATTTATCTGTAGATTATCAAGAAGATTTAGATTTGATCGAGCAAATTATTTTTCATTTTTCATTTCAAAATAATAGATATACATTTAAACAAAATGAGCTTATAAAATTATATGATAGTGGTAAACTAGATATAAACAATAAACATTTACATAATGGATTTTAAGGAGAAATAATGAATTATAAAAAATCGTTCGAAATAAATGAGAAATTACACAGTTTGATTCCCGGTGGAAGCCATACATATAGTAAAGGGGAAGATCAATTTCCTTATAATTCACCAAGGGTTATGTCTAGAGCTAAAGGTGCTTATACTTGGGATATCGATGGAAATAAATTTATTGATTGGGCTATGGGCAATAGAGTTTTTTGCTTAGGACATGCTTTTGAAGATGTGGATAATGCCATATGTGAAACTATTAAAAATGGAACTAACTATACAAGACCTGGTATATTAGAATATGAAGTAGCTGATTACCTTATAAATGATCATTTTGATCACTTTGATATGATTAAATTTGGAAAAAATGGTTCTGATGTAACAACAGCTGCTATAAAACTTGCACGAGCTTATACTAAGAGAAAATATATATTGGTATGTGGAAGTCAGCCATTTTTTGCTATACATGATTGGTTTATTGGCTCTACAGATATGAATTGTGGGACATTAGAAAGTGAAAGGGGTTATACTCTTAAATTTACATATAATGATAGAGATAGTGTAGATAAAATTTTTGATGAGTATAAAAATCAAATAGCAGGTATTATACTAGAGCCTGTAAAAAATGAATCACCTTATAAAAATGCTAAAGATAGTGATTTACAATTTGATACTTTACTTCAGGAAGATAATTCAGCTGATAATAATTTCTTACAATATTTAAGAGAGAAAGCAACTAAAGAGGGAAGTGTATTGATATTTGATGAGATGATTTCAGGAATGAGATTTGATACTAAAGGGGCTCATTCATTATATGGAATATATCCCGATTTATCTACATTTGGTAAATCAGTATCAAATGGTTATGCTTGTTCATTTTTAGTTGGTAAGAAAGAGATTATGGAATTAGGTGGATTAAAACATAATAAGGAAAGAGTATTTTTACTGTCACAAACTCATGGTTCTGAAACAGTTGGACTTGCAGCTACATTGGCGACTATTAAAGCTTGTAAAAAATATAATGTTTCTGAACATATTTGGAATATAGGAAAAAAGCTTAAAAATGATTTTAATAGAATAGTAGAGGATAATGATGTATCTCAATATTTTAAAATAATTGGATTTGATGCAAATCCTCAAATATTATGTACGAAAGAAGATGGTGATTTTTGGCCAGAATTACATACATTTTTTCATGATATAGTTATAAATGAAGGAGTATTTATACCTTGGATAACTATAACATATAGCCATAAAGAAGAGCATGTAGATATTACAATAAAAGCTATAGAAACAGCTATCAAAAAATTAAAAACTATAATAGAAAATGATGAAGTTGAGAAGCTATTAGTTGGAGAACCGTTAAAACCTGTATTTAGAAAGTATAACTAATGAAACTCGCTACTGTTTCACTTAATCAAATCTGGGAAGATAAAAAAGCAAATTTAAAAGTTTGTGAAGATTTTGTTATACAAGCTTCAAAAGCAAATGTTGAATTAATTATATTCCCGGAGATGACACTTACAGGATTTTCTATCAATATTAATAGGATTTCTGAAATAGAGAATAATAGTGAAACTATTGTTAAATTTAAGGATTTAGCAAAAGAATATAAAATAGCTATAGTATTTGGTTTAGTAATAAAAGATAATGAAAAAGCATTAAATCAGTCTATATTTGTAGATGAAAATGGAAATATATTAGGTAAATATACTAAGATTCATCCATTTAGCTTATCTGGTGAAAATAAATATTTTAATGCAGGTAAAGAGTTGTCTATAATTAAATATAAGGAACATAATATTGGGTTGACAATTTGTTATGATTTAAGATTTCCTGAACTTTATAGTGCTTATGCAAAAAATTGCAATATGATTATAAATATTGCCAATTGGCCTAAAAAAAGAATAGATCACTGGAATACACTTTTAAAAGCAAGAGCTATTGAAAATCAACTTTTCATAATAGGAGTTAACCGAATTGGAATTGATGGAAATAATTTAGAATATCAAGAGAGTAGTAATATATTTGATGCGAATGGTGAAACTGTAAAATTTCAAGAAAAAGAAAATATGAAAATATATGACATAAATAAACTGTTTATAAAAGAATTTAAAAATAAATTTAATACTACAAGTGATAGAAAAATAGAATTTTATAAAGGTGTATTGTAATGTTAAAAGATAAAGTAGTAGTTATAACTGGTGGGGCTGGTCTTATAGGTCAAGAGTTTGTAAAAGCAGTAGTTGAACAACGTGGAATTGCTATAATTGCAGATATCAATAAAGAGATAGGCAAAAGAGTAAAAAAGCAACTGTCGAAAGAATTAGATAGTAAAAATATAGATTTTATAAAGCTTAATATAACTTCAAAAGAAAGTTTAAAAAAGTGTATTGAAAAATTAAATAAAAGACATGGACGAATAGATGCTTTAGTAAATAATGCATATCCAAGAAATAAAAATTATGGAAGGAATTTCTTTGATGTAGAGTATGCTGATTTTGTAGAAAATATAGGGCTTAATCTTGGAGGATACTTTACTACATCTCAACAATTTGCTAAATATTTTGAAACTCAGGGATATGGAAATATTATAAATATCAGTTCTATTTACGGTATTGTCGCTCCTAGGTTTGAAATATATGGTGATACAAATATGAGTATGCCTGTTGAATATGCTGCTATAAAGTCAGCACTTATACACCTAACAAAATATATGGCAAAGTATTTTAAAGGAAAAAATATAAGAGTAAATACTTTAAGTCCTGGAGGTATTCAAAATAAGCAATCTCAAGAATTTTTAGATAAATATAATTCTTATGCTTGTTCTAAAGGTATGTTAGATAGTTCAGATATTAAAGGAACATTAATATATTTACTCTCAGATATGAGTAGGTATGTTAATGGACAAAATATAGTTATAGATGATGGATGGACTCTTTGAAGATAGTTTTTATACCAAATCTACCTTACACATATAGAGATCATCAAAGATTTGGAGTAGAATATTTTTATAATAAAGGATATGATGTAGAAGTATTGGATATCCATAAGTTCTTTTTGCCCGGATATGCACAAAAAGTTGCTATAGATTATTTTAAATTTGATAAATATTATGAGATGGATAGAGAAAATGAGTTTTTAGAAAAAATCTCAAATTTAACAAAAGATGATTTTATATTTTTTTATTTAGGTGGTAATGCAAAATTGTTATTATCTAAAATGAGAAATACTACAGATGCCAGATTTATTACTTATGTTGGTGGATCTATACCAATCACATCACATCCTTGTAGTATAATTAAAAAAATTAAAATGAAGTTATATAATATAAAAAAACGATTAGAGAAACAGTTATTTTATACCGATTATTATATAAGTGGATGTAAATATGATGAAGATATGTTATCTGAATATATCAGTGATAATACAAAGATTATAAGAAGTAATTCAAGAGACTATAATTTGTCATTAGAAACAATAAGTTTTAAATATCATACAAAATATTGTGTCTTTTTAGATACAGATGTTATAGACGCAAGTGATTATGTACTTGATGGAAATAAAGCACATAAGGATATAGATGGTTATTTTAATAAATTATTTAAGTTTTTTAACTGGATAAAAGATAAATTTCATATAGATGTTATAATAGCTGCTCACCCAAAAACAAGATTATTCTTAAACAAAGAAGAGTTAGATGGCATTAAAATAGTACATGGTAAATCTGCTCAATTAGTTAAAGGGTGTGAATTTGTTATAAATGAGGGTACAACAGCAATATCTTATGCTATTTTATTCGATAAGCCATCAGTATTTTTTACTATGAAAGAGATATCTTTTTTTGAACATACATGTTCATTTACTAAAGTGTTGGATAAAGAGATTATTAATATTGATAACTTAGATAAGGATACTTATCGATTGTTCATTAAAGAATTAAACAATACTCAACAATATGAAAAATACAAATATAATTATTTGACATATGATGATAATAAAAGAAATACTTTTCAACAATTAGAAGATCACATTTTTAAAAAATAATAAAATGAAACAAATAGATAGCCTTAAAAAAAGATATAGTATAAAACTTTTAGCTACTATTATCGCAGCACTTATTAATGCAGTGATTATTGCTATAGTACCTAAAGCATTGGGTCCTATTGCATATGGACAGTTTGTTTATCTACAAGATTTTTTTATGAAGACAATTGGTTTTTTGGATATGGGAAGCTCTATCGCTTTTTTTACAAAACTATCAGCTAAACATGAAAGAAAAGAATTAATCACTTTTTATTTTTTATATGCTAGTGTTGTGTTGCTGATAGTATTTGTATTTATATGGACCATAAAAACCTTTGGTTTTACTGAATTGATTTTACCTGAAATATCGAATGAATTTATTTATTTAGGTATGTTATTTGGATTTTTAACTTGGTTGACACAGATTTTTATTAAAATATCTGATGCTTATGCCTTAACTGTTTCTGTGGAGTTTATAAAAATAGGACATAAGATACTTTCTCTTTTAATCCTTCTATGTTTTATCTATTTTACTGTTTTTGATTTAAATTATTATTTTATTTTCAACTATATTACATTGTTTTCTTTTTTAGTAATTTTGTCATGGCTTTATATTAAAAAGGGTATATTCACTAATGTTTTCAACTTTCGATTTTCATTTTTGAGAATAACTAAAGAATTTTTTGAATATTGTAATCCTCTTTTTATATCTAGTGTTATTGGTTTACTTATTGGTTTTTTAAATATTTGGATGTTACAAAAATATGGAGGTTCTACGCAAACAGGATTTTATGGTTTAGCATACAGTTTAGCAGCAATGTGTTTTTTATTTACAAGTGCTATGACACCAGTTATCACTAGAGAATTTAGTAAAGCCTATGGGGAAAATAACTTAGAGAAAATGGGAAAACTTTTTTCTAGGTATATCCCAATGCTTTACAGTATTGCAGCATTTTTTGGTGTTTTTATTTCTATGCAGAGTGAAAATGTTTTAGAGATATTTACAGATGCAAAGTTTAAAGAGGCATATGGTGTATTGATATTAATGGCACTATATCCTATTCATCAAACTTATGGACAGTTAAGCAGTAGTGTATTTTATGCAACTGGTCAAACAAAGTTATATAGAAATATTGCTTTATTTACGCAATTTTTTATGCTTATCCTCTCATATATTTTTATTGTTAAATTAGATCTTGGTGCTATTGGTTTAACGCTTAGCATGCTTATTATACAATTTATTAATGTAAATATAGGATTATATTTTAATACAAAGTTTTTACAGTTAGATTTAAAGTATTTTATATACCATCAATTTTATTCTGTAGTATTTTTTGTCATTATTGCTTATTTCTCAAGTCTATTTATTGAAGTTGATTCAGCATTTTTGACATTTCTAATTTCTGGAATAATATATACAATATTTGCTATAATGTTTTCATATATATTTCCACAAATATTTGCTACAAGTAGGGATGAAATAAAAATAAATTTGAATAAGGTTTTAGAGCGTGTCGTTAAAAAATAAACTAAAAAATAATGAACTAACCATCGGTAGTTGGATAATGATAGGGCATCCTATGAGTGTTGAAGTGATGGCACTTGCAGGATTTGAATGGCTTGTTGTCGATATGGAACATACTTCTATAGATATAAATACTGCTAAAAATCTCATTATCACTATCCAAGCAAATAACTTAAAAGCACTTGTAAGAGTAAGTAAAAATGAAGAAGTGATTATCAAGCAAGTTTTAGATATGGGAGCAGATGGGATAATAGTTCCTATGGTAAACTCAAAAGAAGATGCCATCAATGCAGTAGAATTTTCCAAATATCCTCCAATTGGTAAAAGAGGGGTAGGACTTTATAGAGCTACTGGTTATGGAACGAAATTTCAAGAATATAAAAAATGGGTAGATGAAGAGCTTGTAATTATCGCTCAAATTGAACATATAGATGCGGTTAAAAATATTGATGCAATATTAAAGGTTGAAGGTATTGACGGAACTATTATCGGACCTTATGATTTATCTGGTTCGATGGGATTTCCTGGAGAATTTGAAAGAGAAGATGTTAAAGCTGCAGTAGAACAAGTGCTTCAAAAATGTAAAGCGCGAAATATCCCTTCAGGATTTCATGTAGTAGATACAGACCCTAAAAAACTTCAAGAAAAGATAGATCAAGGATGTACTTTTTTAGCTTATGGAATAGATTATTTTTTTATGAGAGATGCGGCTATGAAAGGAATGCAAATTTTAACTAAAGGAATAAAAAAGTGAATATAATATCAATTATACCTGCAAGAATGGGGTCAAGCCGATTTCCGGGTAAACCTATGGCTGATATTCTCGGTATGCCGATGATAGGGCATGTATATAAACGGGTTAAGATGAGTAATTTACTTACGGAAGTTTATGTGGCAACTTGCGATGAGGAGATATATGATTATGTCGTATCTATAGGTGGAAAAGCGGTGATGACGAGTGATTGTCATGAGCGATGCAGCGATAGATGTGCCGAAGCTATGTTGAAAATCGAAAAAGATGAAAATATAAAAGTTGATATTATGGTTATGGTGCAAGGGGATGAACCTTTGACTTTCCCTCAAATGATAGATGAAGCGGTTAATCCGATGTTAAAAGATAAAGATATCATCATTAGCAATCTTGTTGCTGATTTAGATACGATAGAGGAGTTTGAAGATCCAAACGAAGTAAAAGTCGTTATGGATAAAAACAACAATGCTTTATATTTTTCAAGAGAACCGATACCGAGTAGAAAAAAAGGTGTTTTAGATGTTCCTATGAAAAAACAGGTTTGCGTTATACCTTTTACCAGAGATTTCCTTCTTGAGTACAATGAGATGGAACCGACCCCGCTTGAGATTATCGAGTCTGTCGATATGATGCGAATTTTAGAAAACGGTATGCAGGTCAAAATGATAGATACGCAATATATAACAAAAGCGGTCGATACGAAAGAGGATTTGGAGAAAGTTGTTGAGATGATGAAAGAAGATCAGTTGTTTCAGAAAGGTTATCAGTGAAAGAAGAAGAAATTAGACCAGAAAAGTTATTTAATGAATTATTAAGATTAAATAGAGAAGATATTGGTATTTACTTTAAAAAATCTAAATATACGCTTATTAAGTGTCCAGCTTGCGAAGCTGAAGGTGTTTTTACTTTTCATAAAGATGGATTTAATTTTGATGAATGTCCTAACTGTAAAACTTTATATGTATCACCTAGACCAGATAAAGAATCTTTTAATAATTACTATACTAATTCAAATTCTACAAAATTTTGGGCAACGACATTTTATAAAGCGACAGAAAAAAATCGCCGCAAAATGCTTTGGAAACCAAAAGCAAAAATGGTTTTAGATAAAATAAACAAATTTCTTCCTAGTACAGAAAAAGTTATTGATATTGGTGGTGGATATGGTATTTTTATAGAAGAGTTTTTAAAAATAGATACAAAAAAACATCTAGTTATAGAACCATCTGAATATTTATCAAAAATTTGTGAACAAAAAAGTTTAAAGGTTTTGCCAAAATTTCTAGAAGATATTAAACCATCAGAGTTACCAGATTGTATTAAAACATTTGTAAGTTTTGAGCTTTTTGAGCATCTTCATAATCCAAAAGAATTTTTAGAAACTTTATATAAAATTATGAAAAGTAATGATATATTTATATTTACTACTTTAAGTGGTATGGGTGTTGATATACAAGTATTAAAAGAGAATTCTAAAGCAGTATCTCCACCGATGCATTTGAATTTTTTCAATCCGAAATCTATAAATGTGCTTTTAAAAAAGGTTGGATTCGAAACTTTAGAAATAACTACTCCTGGAAAAATTGATATAGATATTTTAAAAAATAATATAGATTATATTCAAGATAAATTTTGGAAAAATTTTATTGAGTATTCAGATGATCAAGAAAAACAAGATATGCAACAGTTCATAGCAAGTAATAGATTAAGTTCTCATATGATGATTGTATGTCAGAAAATATAAAATAAAAAGATAGACTTATGAAAATTGTAGCGACATCACCGAGCTTTTCAAAAAATGAAACTTTACAAAAAGAGATATATAAATATTTTCCAAACGCAAAACTTAATCTCGAAGGGAAGCGATTTAATCAAGATGAGCTTGTAGAATTTATACAAGATGCCGACGGTGTGATTGTCGGGCTTGAACCTATGAATAAAGAGGTTTTAGATAGATTGCCTCATCTTAAAATCATATCAAAGTACGGAGTTGGGTTAAATAATGTTGATTTAGAAGAGTGTAAACATAAAAATATTGCTATTGGATGGACAGGAGGTGTTAATAAACTCTCTGTAGCAGAGATGGCACTTGGATTTATGTTAATGTTTTCTCGAAACCTTTTTATAACGACCAATCAACTTAAAAAGGGTACTTGGAATAAATCGGGAGGTTTTCAGCTTAGTGGTAAAACGGTCGGTATTATTGGAGTAGGTTACATTGGAAAAGAGCTTATTCGACTATTAGAACCTTTTGGATGTTGTATACTCGTTAATGATATTATCGATCAAGAAGAGTATTATAAAGAGCATAATCTTATAGAGGTAAGTAAAGAGGAATTGTATAAACAATCCGACTTTATCTCTATCCATACTCCTCAAGATGAATCGACTTACAATTTTATTACACTCAAACAGATGCAAATGATGAAATCGACGGCATATTTGTTAAATACGGCACGAGGTGGTTTGATCAATGAGCAAGACCTTAAATATGCTTTACAAAATGGTATCATAGCTGGTGCTGCAATTGATGCTTATGTGGAAGAACCACCTACTGACAGAGAGTTTATAGAGTTGCCAAATTTAATATGTACGCCTCATATTGGTGGTAATGCTAAAGAAGCGGTTGAAGCGATGGGGATGAGTGCCATTAAACATTTAAAGGAGTTTTTTCATGCCTAAGAAAGTTGTCGTATTCGGTGGAAGCGGTTTTTTAGGTTCTTATGTTGCCGATGAGCTATTACGAAGAGATTATGAAGTAGTCGTAGCTGATATGTATCCTTCAAAATTTTTACAAGAGGAACAAAAATTTCTAAAAGTCGATATTATGGATAAAGAGGCTATTAAAGAGAGTATACGAGATGCTTTGATCGTTTATAATTTTGTAGCGATTGCTAATCTTGATGAAGCTATCCATGATCCTCTTAATACAATGAATATTAATGTGATAGGAAATCTTAATATATTAGATGCTTGTAGGGAACACGCTGGGATTGAGAGATATGTCTATGCAAGTAGTGCTTATGCTTTGAGTAGTGACGGTTCTTTTTACGGTATCAGTAAGCAAACATCGGAAAAACTAACGGAAGAATATTATAAGCGTTATGGATTAAAATATACTGTTATTCGCTACGGTTCACTCTACGGTGAGAGAGCAAGTCATAATAACTATATTTATAATCTACTCTTTCAAGCGATAAAATCGGGTGAGTTGTATTATAAAGGGGATGGGGAAGATTTAAGAGAATATATCCATGCTGCTGATGCCGCTAAACTTTCAGTCGATATTTTAGAAGATGAACAATTTGAAAACGAGCATATTATTTTAACAGGTACTGAGAGACTCAAACGGATAGAACTATTAACGATGATTAACGAGATAATGCAAAATAAACTTGAAGTGAAACAACTTACAGATAATAATATGGGTCATTACAAAATTACGCCTTATTCCTATTATCCGACGGTGGCAAAAAAATTGGTTGCAAATCCCTATATAGACTTAGGACAAGGTCTGTTAGAGTGTATTCAAGAGATTCATAAAGAGTTAGAGAACAAAGAACAATGATATACCTCTCTTATCTTTTAGATGAAAATACACCCACTTACGGTAATAGAAATAAGTTTGTAGCAGAAAAAAAGAGTGATATTGCCCAAGGTGATATAGCAAATGATACAAGCATAGCAACGACAGTACATATTGGTACTCATATAGATATGCCTTACCATTTTTATGAAGAAGGGCAAACCATTGAAGATTTTGATGCTGATTTTTGGTTATTTACACGACCTCTTTTTATAGAGATTCGACAAAATGAGCCCATTATTAAAGAGAAACTTATAGAGGAGCTTAACAAGGTAAATGATATTGGTTATGATATTTTAATTGTAAAAACCGGTTTGTGTCATGAAAGACAGCAAGAAAAGTATTGGAAAAATAATTATGGTTTTCATCCTGATGTATATGGCTATTTAGTAGAAAAGTTTCTCAATATTCGAGTGATTGGGTTTGATTCTATCTCCGTTTCTAGTTGGAGTAATAGAATGCTCGGTAGAGAAGCGCATAAACGATTTTTAAACCCTCTAAAACCAATATTACTCTTAGAAGATATGGATTTACGAGAGTGTACTAAAAGTAATTCTTTGAAAAAAATCTTAGTTGCACCTATACGAATAGTTCAATGCGATGGGTTACCATGTAGTGTTTTTGGATGGACTGCTAATTCATGAATGTTTTTGAAATAAATGACTTTTATAAAAAGGTTATTTTAGTTTTGATGTCAATATCATGGTTTATTCCCACAGGAATTGGCTTTAGTTTTATGGGAACACCTATAGATATTACAAAGTTTTTTACTTTGTTCGTGATAATTATTTTTTTATATCATAAGAAAAATTTTTTTTTAAATACAATAGATAAACTATTTATATTATTTATTTTTAGCCAGCTTGTTTTTTCTATTTTTTATATTGATTTTCTAAAACAGTTTAGTTATTTAATATATTATATTGTATTTTATTATTCTTATTATTTTTTTGCACGTCTACTTTTTCAAGATAGTGATTTGTTTCATTATTTTATTATTACTTTATCAAAAGTAATAATAATTATTTTACCACTTTTAATTGTAATTCATATGCTACAAATATATGATTTTATAGATGCAATCCGTTTTGCATATCCTGAACATATATTGGCGCATTCTCATACTTTTATAAGGGTTATGAAGAATATTAATTTAGGAAATTCTTTTGTCGGAAATTTTTTAAACCCAAATACAATGACACAATTATTAGGTATGTTATTTATATTTTTATATCCTTACTATTTATGGAAATTAGAAAAAAGTAATATTTTATTGTTTTCTTTTGCACTTATTATTCTTATAGTTGCTTTATTAATGACACAATCGAGAAATGCTCTTATTATAATTTTAGTGGAATTTATATTATTATTAGTAGTACAATATCAAAATATATATAAAGCAAGTATCATCAGTTTAAGTGTAATACTATTTATTTATATTATTGATAAAGAAATATTGCTTTATTATTATTATTTACTGATAAAGCTACAAACTTACATAGATCAGTCTAATATTATTTTATGTAATAATATGTTTGATGAAAACTTGTGTTTGAATAAGCGAGATAGAATTTATTACTATCAAAGTTATTTCAAATATATTTTTGATAGTCTCATTAACTTAATTTTTGGTTATGGAGCAATAATGTATAAATTTAAAAGTAATGTTATTGGTATTACTGACTTGGCAGCTCCTTTTTATACATTTATGAGAGTAGGTGTAATTTCTTTTTTATTATATATACTATTTTATATTTCAATTTTTAAAAAAATAGTAGTTATATATAATAATTCATTTAAAGAATGTAAAAGACTTGCGAAATATATAAGTGTTGTTTTGCTAAGTATTAGTATAGTATTAATACAAGGGTATCAAGCTATATTAAATCCTGTATACTTTTTTATAATTGGCAGCTTAGTTACATTAATAGACAATTGCATATATGATAGGAAAGTTTTAAATGGTTAAAACAATACTTTGGGATTTTGACGGTGTTATACTTGACAGTATGAAAATCAAAGGGGATGGCTTTAGAGAACTGTTTAAAGAACATGGGGAAGAATATGTAGAAGCTATAAAAACTTATCATTATAACAATGGTGGTGTGTCACGATTTGATAAAATATATTATTTTTATAACCATATTTTAGGTCAAAAATTGTCTGAAAAAAAGATGTTACTCTTGGCAGAACAATTTGCAACCCTTATAGAAGAAAAACTTTATAATAGAGAAAATCTTATTGATGATACAATACAATTTATACAAAAGTACTATGAAAAATATAATTTTCACATAGTTTCAGGTGCAGAACATCAAGAATTGAATATATTGTGTAATTATTTAGACATTACTAAATATTTCAAGAGTATAGATGGTAGTCCTACAAAAAAAAATATTCTTGTAAAAAATGTTCTTAAAAAATATAACTATCAAAAGAATGAAGTAATTTTAATTGGTGATGCTTTAAGTGATTATAATGCTGCAAAAGAAAACAAGATAGGTTTTTATGGATATAATAATCCAAAGTTACAGAAATTTCCATATTATATAGAGAGTTTTAAAGATTTTAATATATGAATCCAAAGTTTTTAGATGAACAATATAAAAAAAAGAAAAATATATTTCACCATTATCTAGATAATGTAAAAAAACAAAGTAAATGGGATATCTATACTCTTGTCAACCCAACTTTAATAAAAAATCCATATGCAAGTAGTTTTCCAATTGATTTTTTCTTAAAAAATGTACATAAAAATAATAAAGTAGTACTTTATGTAAAAAATATTTTATTGTTTTATATAAAAAGTTTTTATCTTTATATATCTTATATAGTTCAATTTTTCATCTTTAAACTTTTTTATAAGAAAAAACGATCTAAAGATATAATTATTGTATTTGATATATTTGCACTTGTCGATACTATCAATAAAGATGGAAAATTTAATGAAAATTATCTTTCAGGTGTTTATAATATATTTGATAAATATAATAATTCTTATGCATTATTATTGCGAATATATGGAATCTCTAAAAATCCCTTGAAACTAAAAACAATGCTAAACATATTAAATGATGATTCAAGAGAGTTTATATTTGAATATGAATTTTTATCATTGAAGGATTTTTTAGAATTGTTTTGTATCATATTAGTATATCCATTTAAAACATTAAAGTTATTGCAGAAAAAGAAAACAATAGAGGATGAGATTTTTAATTATTCACTTATTTATGATATAAAATATTTTAGTTTTGATGGATTTACTCGTTATTTATTAGGAAAGAATATTGCAAAAATCTCATCGATAAAAAAAATATATTCTTGGAATGAGTTTCAAGTTATTGAAAGAAGTTTTAATTATGGTATCCGAAAAAATAATCAACAAATTGAACTTATTGGAATGCAGTTTTATTTAAATTATGAAACCTATTTTAATGCTTATGTAGATGATTTAGATTATGATATGTTATCATCACCTCACGAAGTATTTGTGAATGGAAAATATTATGTATTGGATAGAAAGAAGGTCAAATATGATGTTGGAGTATCATTACGGTATAAAAATATTTTTGAATTTCAGGGTATAAAAGAAGAAAAAAATGTACTATTACTTGGTTCTTATATTGAGAATGATACAAAATATATGTTAGATAGTGTAAAAGGACTTGAAAATGTTGTTTTTAAAAATCATCCTGCCGTTAATATAAAACATTTTGGTAATATCTCTGACAACATAAAAATATCTCATGAAAATATATATGAACTTTTTAAAACTTCAAGAATAGTTATATCTACTGCATCTGGTACTGCTGTTGAAGCGATAGCATGTGGGTTGTCTGTAATAATTATAGCAAGTCAACAGAATCTTACTGCAAATCCATTAATTACTTATGGAAAAGGAAAAATCTGGGATATTGCTTTTAGTAAAGATGATGTTTGTATAGTATATAATAATTTAATAGAATATAGAAAAAAGCATAAAAATGAGATTAATCAAATTTCTGTATGGTATAAAGAAAACTTTTTTCAAGAGCCTACAGAAGAAAGAATTAAAAATATATTTAGAATAGAGGAAACAGTAGAATGAAAATAGCGATAGCCGGAATAGGATATGTTGGACTTTCAAATGGAATTTTACTTGCACAGCATAATAAAGTTGTCGCACTTGATATCGTCCCAGAAAAAATATTAATGCTTCAAAACAAAATATCTCCTATAGAAGATAAAGATATTAGTGAATTTCTTTTAAGAGATGATTTGGACTTTAGTGCGACACTTAATAAGAATGAAGCTTATTTGGATGCTGATTTTGTCATTATCTCCACCCCTACTGATTATGACACTGAGACAAACTATTTTAACACAAAATCTATAGAGTATGTTATAGAGGATGTTTTAAAAATAAATCCAAATACCACAATGGTAATAAAATCTACTGTACCTGTAGGCTATACAAAAAGTGTTCGAGAAAAATTTAATACTGAAAATATCATTTTTTCTCCAGAATTTTTACGTGAGGGTAAAGCACTTTATGATAACTTACATCCTAGTAGAATTATAGTAGGGGAAAAGTCGGATCGTGCTGTTATGTTCGCAGGACTCCTTGAAAGAGGTGCAATCAAAAAAGATGTACCTGTTTTATACACAGACTCTACAGAAGCAGAAGCTATAAAATTATTTTCAAATACTTATCTTGCTATGAGAGTTTCATTCTTTAATGAGCTTGATAGTTATGCTGAGATACATGGGCTTAATACAAAAGATATTATCGATGGGGTAGGCTTAGACCCTCGTATAGGAACATATTACAACAATCCAAGTTTTGGATATGGAGGTTATTGTTTTCCAAAAGATACAAAACAATTAAGGGCAAACTTTTCTGATGTTCCAAGCAATCTTATTGGGGCTATAGTAGATGCAAATGAAACGAGGAAAGAGTTTGTAACATCACAAATTCTTAAAAGAAAACCAAAAACTGTAGGTATTTATCGACTTATTATGAAAAGTGGCAGTGATAATTTTAGAAGTTCGGCTGTTCAAGGTATCATTAAAAGACTTCAGAAGAAAGATATAAAGGTAGTTATCTATGAACCAGTTTTAGATGAAGATATTTTTGAAGGCTTAGAAGTAATAAAAGAATTTGATACTTTTAAAACTATCTCTGACGTTATCGTGGCGAATAGAATTGATGATAGTTTAGAAGATATTATAGAAAAAGTATATACAAGAGATATATTTAGAGGTGATATATAATGAGTAGAAAGAAGATACTTGTTACAGGGGGAGCAGGTTTTGTAGGTAGCCATCTTTGTGAGAAATTAGCACAAGATAAAAACAATGATGTTTATAGTTTAGATAATTATTTTACAGGTAGTAAACGCAATCATGTAAAAAATGTCACATATATAGAAGGTTCAACTGTGGATATATCATCATTGATTACTTTTATACCAAATATGGTGTACCATTTAGGTGAGTATTCACGAGTTGAGCAGAGCTTTGATGATATAGAGAAGATTTTAGAATTTAATAAGTGTGGTACTTTTGCAGTTTTAGAGTTTGTTAGAAAAGTTGGATGTAAAATCCTTTATGCAGGGAGTAGTACAAAATTTGGGGATGGTGGAGATAATAGTAATGCTAGTCCTTATGCGTGGTCAAAATCTTCAAATACTGAATTGGTGAAAAATTATGGAAAGTGGTTTGGCATACCATATGTGATAACATATTTTTATAATGTTTATGGAGGAAGAGAGATTCGAACAGGAAAATATGCCACTCTTATAGCCCTATTTAAAGAAAAAATGAAAAATGGTGAACCACTCACTATAGTGAGCCCAGGAACACAGAAAAGAAATTTTACACATATAGATGATATTATTGATGGTTTAATTCTTGTTGGTGAAAATGGATATGGAGATGGATTTGGCATAGGAAGTCCAGAAGCTTATAGCATAAAAGAAATAGTTGAGTTCTTTGGTGGTAAAATAAAGATGTTGCCAGAACGGAATGGTAATAGAATGACTGCTGATGTAGTGAGTGCTAAAACAAAAGCGCTGGGATGGAAACCGAAAAAAATGATAATAAAATATATAGAAGAGTGTAGAAAAAATGACTGGAACTAATCCTTTAGTATCTGTTATTATCCCTTTATACAATGCCCAGAAATATATAAGTGAAACTATAGAAAGTGTGATAAATCAAACATATACAAATTGGGAATTACTGGTTGTAGATGATTGTTCAACTGATAATAGTAGAGAGTTGGTAAAAAAGTTTGAAAAGCAAGATAATAGAATAAGGTTGATAAAATTAGAAACAAACTTTGGAGGACCGGCAAAACCAAGAAATATAGGTATAGATAATGCAATAGGGGAATACATTGCTTTTTTAGATGCTGATGATGTATGGTTAAAAAATAAATTAGAAAAACAGTTACATTTTTTAAAAAAATATAATCTTGATATGGTGCATACATCTGCATATATTATAGATGAATATTCTAATATTCAGAGAATTTTTAATAATCAAAAAGTATTTAAAATTTTAAAATATATTTTTAATGAAAAAAATATTATTTTTTATACAAACTATATTAATATAAATTCTGTTCTTTTAAAAAATAAAAATCTTCCCTCTTTTAATGAAGATATCCATTTGATAGCAATGGAAGACTGGAAGTTTTGGGTTGATATTATTTTTCAAGGTAAAAAAATAGCATTGCTTGATGAAAAGCTTTTAAAATATCGTATTCATGCATCATCTATATCACAAAGGAATAGTGATATTGGATATAGAAAATCACTTTATTTACTCTCTTTATTGTTTGTTGAGGATATTATTACTTTGAAACACTATTGTTTGGGTTCATCCTTACATATTTTTAGAATTATTCTTAAAAAATTAAGGATATTATAAATAATGAAAACGCTTATTATTGGAAAAAATAGTAATCTTACTTATCATTTGGCACAAAATATTGATAATGTAATATCTATTTCTGCTAAAGAAATTTCAACTGACATATCTTTATTGAGTAAATATAAGTCAGAGAAAATAAATATTATATTTAATAATTTCCAATCTTCATTATTATTGAATAATTTAGAATATCCAAGTCAGTATGTAAGTAATGCTATTTATACAACAGCTAAAGTTTTAGAATATTTTAAAGGTTGTGAGATAAATAAAATTATATATACGAGTAGTAGTTCTGTTTATGGTAATAACATTTTATGTAAAGAATCAGATGAGGTTAAACCATTAAACTTACATGCAGCATTAAAAATTGCTAATGAACAATTGATTGAAAAATTTTCTCAAGAAAATAATATTGAATATACAATTACTAGAATTTTTAATATGTATGGTGGTAATGACAATTTCTCTATTATTAGTAAAATTATAAAGGCTGTACAAACAGATGGTAAAATAAAACTTATAAATAATGGAAATGCTATACGTGATTTTATTTACATTGATGATGTAGTAGAAATATATAAAAAATTACTTAGTACAAAAATAAATAAAGTTAATATTGGTAGCGGTAAAGGAATTTCAATAAGAATACTATTAGATTTTTTATCAATTAGAGGTATATCATTGAAAATTACAAATATTTCTAAAAAAGAACTTCAAGTATCAACGGCTGATATTACTGACTTGTCAAAAATTATAGATACTGAATCGTTTTTGGATGTACAAAGTTATTTAGTAAAAGAATTAAAACTATGAAAAAACTAACTATTATTGTAACTGTACCAGTTGTTTTAGAAACATGGCTTAAAGGACAAGCAAAGTTTCTTTCCCAATTTTATAATGTTGAAATTATTACATCATATTCTCAAAATATTGAAAATATAGCAAAATTTGAAAATGTTAAAATAACAACTATAGAGTTTACTCGAAAAATCAATCCTTTAAAAGACTTATATATACTAGGAAAACTTTTTTTATATATTCGTTCATCAAAATCGGATATAGTTTATACATTAACACCAAAAGCAGGTCTTTTAGGTATGATTGCTTCATGGATGGCGAGGATACCTTGTAGAATTCATAATGTAGTAGGACTTCCACATTTAGAAGCTACCGGAATAAAAAAAATGATATTAGTAATGACAGAAAAGATAACATATTTTTTTGCTTCACATCTTTATAGTAATAGTAAAAATCTTGCTACTATTGTTTCTAAACTCAGTAAAAAGAATATTGGTGTAATAGGTCAAGGATCTGTAAATGGTGTTGATACAAAAGTTTTTCAACAAAGTTTATCAGATAAAGAAAAAGATAGTATTAGAAGATCGTTGAGTTTTTCTAAAAAAGATTTTGTTATTACATATATAGGAAGAATAGTTAACGATAAAGGAATCAATGAATTACTAGGTGCATTTATTAAACTTTCTAAAGAATTTTCTTATGTTAAGTTACTTCTTATAGGAGATTATTATAGTGAAACTGATGCAATTTCAGATACAAAAAAACGAATTATATATGAACATCATGCTATCAAGTACTTAGAGTTTCAAGAAGATATAAAAAACTATCTTGAGATTTCCAATCTTTTTGTCCTTCCTTCTTATCGAGAAGGATTACCAAATGTATTAATTGAAGCTGGTAGTTATGGTATTCCTCTTGTGGCTACAAATATAAATGGTTGTAATGAAATTATAGAAAATGAAGAAAATGGCTTATTAGTAGAGAAAAAAAATACGAAATCTTTATATCATGCTATACATAGGCTGATAGAAGATGAAAAATTTTATAATAAAGTAAAAAGTAATGTACGAAAAAGTATAGTGGATAAATATGAACAGAAATATTTTTGGGATTCATTAATTAAAGAATTTCAAAAAATAGAGAACAACAAGTGAAAGTACTTTTAACAGGTTCATCCGGTTTTATCGGTAGTTATTTTATTAAACATCATCAAAATAAATATGATATTGTGACTTTTTCTTTTTTAAAAGATGATTTTGATAATGTAAAACTTCAAAATTTGGACGTTATCGTTCATCTTTCTGCTTTGGTACATCAAATGTGTGGGGCATCTTATGAAGAGTATTTTCGTATTAATGTAAAACAGACGCTTGATTTGGCAAAAAAAGCAAAGGCAAGTGGGGTGAAGCAGTTCGTCTTTATGAGTAGTGTCAAGGTTTATGGCGAAGAGAGTGCAGTCCCATATACAGAGGCGACACCTTGCAGACCGCAGGATGATTACGGAAGGAGTAAACTTGAAGCTGAAAATGAGCTCAAAAAACTTGAAGATGATAATTTTAAAGTAGCAATTATCCGTACTCCCATTGTTTATGGTCATGGCGTAAAAGCGAATATTAAAAATCTTGTAAACTTAGTGAAAAAAGTTCCATTACTCCCTTTTGGTAAAATTAAAAATAGACGTAGTATGATTTATGTCGGTAATTTATCTTTTTTTATAGATGCTATTATTGAGAAGCAAGCTAGCGGTATTTTTTTAGTTGCCGATGAAAAACCGTTATCAACTACGAAGCTTATAGAGTTGATAGCGGAAGCTTTAGATAAAAAGGTTTATCTTATTCGTGTACCGTTTTTTGAAGGTTTATTGAAGTTGCTTAAGCCTTCTTTTCATAAAAGGCTTTTTGAGAGTTTAGAGCTTGATAATCAAGATACAATGAAAAGACTTTTTGGCAAGACTGGAGTGTTACTT
>Ga0256843_1001014_pt1 | contig 22888 bp, 27 predicted proteins | sample AlvinellametaG_FD_191572 | JGI IMG/M metagenome (GOLD analysis project Ga0256843, IMG submission 191572) | Pompeii worm associated microbial communities from hydrothermal vent at the East Pacific Rise, Pacific Ocean - Alvinella | ecosystem: Host-associated > Annelida > Integument > Unclassified ... | reverse complement strand
CTACAATTATCATCGCGCTTATCATCTACACTATGACCTTAGAGAAGATGAAAGAGCTTGCAATTATGAAACTTATCGGTATTCCAAACTCTCTTATCATTAAGATGATCGTTCAAGAGACAGTTTTGATGGGTGTTTTAGCCTTTATTGCCGGCAATATCTTTGCACATCTCATCTACTCAAAATTTCCAAAAAGAGTTGTACTTGAGACACCGGATGCGCTCGGTCTTTTTATTGTCGTGATTTTTGCTTCTATTCTCGCTTCTTTGGTCGGAGTCAAAAAAGTAATCAGTGCAGACCCTGCAGAAGCAATAGGAGGTTGATGATGTTACAAGAACAAGCAATAAAAGTAGAGAACCTCGTGAAAAACTTTGGACATGATGACAGCCTTGTAGAAGTTATTGACGGTGCATCATTTCAAGTAAACAAAGGAGAACTCGTAGCACTCGTTGCACCAAGTGGTGCAGGAAAAACGACACTGCTTATGATGATTGGTTGTGTTGAAACACCAACAAGCGGAACTATCTGGCTCGGTGATGAAAAGGTATTTGAGAATCGTTGGCTCACAAAAGAGACACGAAAAATAAGACGTGAAAAGATCGGTTTTATCTTTCAGGCACACTACCTCATCCCATTTTTAAACATTATTGAAAATGTTACTCTTGTTCCCCAAACCAACGGACTCACAAAAAAAGAGTCTGAAGAGATCGCAATGGAATTGCTGGAGTATTTTGAGATAGAAGATAAAGCACACTCTATGCCTTCAGAACTCTCAGGCGGACAAAACCAAAGAGCTGCCATTGCCCGTGCACTTGCGAACAAACCTGAAATAATTCTCGCAGATGAACCAACAGCAGCACTAGATACCAAGCGTTCTGTTGATGTTGTAAAAATGCTTAAAAAAATTGCAACTGATCAAGACGTTGCCATTATAATGGTCACACATGATGAAGCAATGCTTCCACTGTGTGACAGAATCTTAACTATTGAAGATAAAAAAGTTGTATCCAAAGCAAGCAAAGACAGCACCATAGTTTAACAATATATCAATATATATTGATATATTACTTCTCTTGTGTTATACTTCTCTAAATCAAATATAAGAGAATCGCTATATGGAACTGTTTTTAAAATCTATTGCTGCTTTAAACGATGAGACAAGAGTACTCATTCTACGATTTTTAGACGAGTATGGAGAGTGCTGCGTTTGTGACCTGCAAAACTCACTTGATATGATACAATCTCGTCTCTCTCGTCATCTAAAAATTCTTAAAGATGCAGGCTTCTTACGTGTTGTTAGAAAAGGCACATGGGCCTACTACTCCATCCGCTCTCCTCTGGATAAATTTAGAAGCGAAGCCATCCAAGAGATCAAACATCTAGATATTTCACTCCCGCCTCTGCACAAAGCATCCACAAATGAAGGGTGTAAAATATGAAAAAAAGTCTGCTTATTTTATGTACCGGCAACAGCTGCCGCTCCATCATGGCCGAAGCAATAATCAATGCCAAGCTTGGAAATTGTGTTGCAGCACAAAGCTCAGGCGTTCAAGCAAGTGGCAGGGTCAACCCTCAAGCACAGGCACTTTTAGAATCCAAGGGCGAATGGAGAGAAGAGTATCACTCCAAGACAATCGAGTCTGTCTTAGAGACTGCGTTTGACCTCATCGTGACCGTATGCGATCATGCCAAAGAGACATGCCCTCTTTTTCCAAACGCAGTCAGAACCATACATGTCGGTTTTGAAGATCCAAGCGGTAAAGCCAAAGAGGAGTACGCAAAAACCTATGATCTCATAGAAAAAGAGTTACTCCCTATAATTAAAAATGAACTATGTAAAGGATAAAGAATGCAAAAAAATGTAAGTAAAACCAACAATGGTGTAAAGATCAACTTTTTAGGTGCTGTAGAAAAAGAGAACATTGTCACAATGGTACAAAACTGTTCAACCGGTAAATGTGAATGTATGAGCGATGATACAAAAGCAAAGATCAAAGATATGCAGGTTCATGGAGAAGATGGAGATGTAGAACTTACTCTGCAAGGAGATCTCTCAATCGACGAGATTCAAACAGCCCTTGCAAAGTCAAAGGTCATTAATAAAGATTAATCTAAAAGATCAAGTCCTATAACCAAACCGGCTGCGAGTGTGTAGCCTTTTGGACCATCTATTGTTGAATCTTCATACTCAAAGATCAGTGCCATATTCTCTTTTACTTCATACTCAATACCTGCACCATATAAGAATCCGTTATCACTTTTGTCAACATCAAGTTTATCTATTTTTTCCACCTCATACTCAATCCCGCCTTTTGCAAAAACAGCTAAAGGTTCATTGATATGATAAGCATACAATACATCAAATGAGACACTGTGATAATCACCTGTAGTATTGATCTCTTCTGCGGTACTTTTTTCAGTAATATCCATTTTTGTATAAGCATAATCAACTTCAAAGTTGAGTCCCATACCTGTTCTGTAACCAAGGTCAATACCTATACCACGACCATTTGAGCCTTTGACCTTTGCATCTTCCTCAGTGATAGTATCACCTGCACTTACCAAGCCTTTTACAACAAGATAGACATTCTCTTCTTTGTGGCGAAAATTTTCACTCTCATTTTCTGTAACTTTTTCTTCATTTGCGAGGACAACACTACTACTTAACAAACCAGCTAGTGTCAATGTCATTAATTGTTTTTTCATAAAAACCTCTTATATAATTTTAAAAAGAGTATAACAAATTAAATTTGAAATATTAATAAGCATTAATCAAGTTATGAGCTATAATTAAAGTGTAAATTACTAAAAGGATATAAAAAAATGAATCACTTTTTAAAAAGTATTATTGACTGGATGATGGAAAAAGAAGAAGATATGGCAAAAAAATGTGCTATTCCCATGAAAGAGATAGAGTATCAAATAGAAAAAGTAGAAGCTCAAAAGGCTAAGATACAAAAAGAGTATGATGAAGCAATGACTGAATTAAACGATGTGTTAGCAAAACTTGAAAAAATAAAAAATACAGAAGTTCTACGTTGTCAAACAGATAATAAACAGGACTAATCTTATGAGTGAAGCATGTCATGAAATGGGTAAAGGAGAGATTTTAAACGCAGAGCACAATGAATACCCTCTTTTTCATACACTGCTCTACGGAGGCAGAGTCTCAACTGCAAAACTCTCTAAAAGACTCAGCTGCAGTATCAAACATCTTCCTCTTCGGCTCTCTTTTAACTATGAATACGATACACTCACAGCCATAGAAGCAGGTATTACAAAAGACCCTACTCTTGTTCTGGAGGGTAAAATATTTATAGAAGGTCTTCTTACAGCAGAAGAACTCACAGAGGCATTTGAAAAACTTTTGTAAATATGCTACAATTAACTAACTGTTTAGTTAATTATATGGAAAGAGTCAAATGCAAAAGCAAAAAAGAGATGCACAAGCAACACAAACAAAAATACTCAAAGAAGCGCGAACACTTTTTTCTTTAAAAGGTTTTGACGCGACCACTACAGACGACATTGCTAAGTCCAGCGGTGTCAATAAAGCTCTGATTTACTACTATTTTAAAAATAAGGCCGGTCTTTACAGTGAAGTGATGAGCGGACTTTTCGATGCCATCTACAATGAAGTCGTTCAGGCAAGAAAAAAGTGCTCTTCTATCATTGATGAACTGCAGGCTTTTATAAAAACTTACGCAACCTATGCTTATGAACATCCTTATTTTCCATCTCTTTTACTCCGTGAACTCAGTGACAGTGGAGCACATTTACCCGAGATGATGTTTAAAAGTATGCGAAAACTTTTTACCCTTTTAAGTGATATTTTAACTAAAGGCGAATCTCAAAAAGTTTTTCACCATGCTATTCCAATGGTCGTACATTTTATGATAATCGGCAGTCTTAACCTGATGGTCACAACAGAACCTCTTCGTAAAAAGGCGATGGAACTTGATGAGAGTGTAGATACATGCAGCAGCTGTTCAGCTGATGAAGTTTCGACATATATATTTGAAACTATAAAAAAATCTTTGGAGGTAAAATAGATGAAAAAAGTACTATTTGCTCTGGCCTTGCCATGGCTTTTAGAAGCACAGAGCATACCTGAGCTTTTTGATGCACTCAAGTCCCATGCACAGATAAAGTCTGATACAATGCTTGTTAAAAAAAGCGAAATGCAAAAGAAGATGGTGAACTCATCACTCTATCCAAAAATAGACCTTTTTGCTTCATATGACAACTATAATGAAGCAACAGGAATGCTCCCTGTTCCACCAAATAAATTGCTGGATATGGTACAAGACCAAACTGTAGCACAACCTTTTAGTAATAATATTTACAAAGCAGGTGCAAAATTTTCTATGCCTTTATTTGTAAAGTCAATTTATACAACTGCAAAAAAAGCAGAAGCTATGCAGCGAAGTGCAAAAGCAAAAAAACGCATCAACATACTACAAAATGAAGCTCTGATAGTAGGTGCAAATGCGAACTTTCTCTATCTTGTATCTCTTACAAAAGCACTAAATGGAAAAGAAAAATCACTTCTAGAGACGAAAAAAACAATTCAGATAAAAGTAGATAACGGTCGTTCACCTGCTTCAGCTCTTTATAAAATCAATGATTCTTTAAATGAAATTGCCATTTCAAAGAACAATATAGAGCTACAAAAGAAAAAGCTTATCAGCACTATTGAGAGCTTAACAGGTGTTCACTTGAATGCACCCGTAGCCATGCAACAAACAGCAACATTTGAAAAAGGGGCATTTGGTTCTTTAAAACCGCTCCAAGAAAAGGTCAAAGCAGACAGAATAAATATGCAGGCACAAAAAGAGAAGCTATATCCTGCTCTTTATGCGCATGGAAGTTATGTTTACTCAACAGGTAAGGCATATAACAATGATAAAGATGTCAATGAAGAGTATGGAAATGTAGGTATTTTACTTAATATTCCAATACTGGAAATGAATCAGTATGACTCCATCTCTCTTGCAAAAATTGAGTTGCAATCTACAGAAATCGAACTGGAAAAAGTACGTGATGAACTTAACTCTGAAGCACAAATGCTTGAAACATCACTCCCTCTTTTAGATAATTCACTCAAACTTTACACACAGAGTGTACAGAACAAGAAAAAGCTTTTGGCTATTGCAAAAGTAAACTATAACAACGGACGGCTCTCAACAGAGGAGTATCTTCGTTATGAAGATGCAGTGGTAACACAAGAAGCGAATTTATATAAAACACACGCTACAAAATGGCAGACACTTATGCGTTTAGCCGTTATATATGCAAATAATATTGAGGAGATGGTAAAATGAGTAAAATAGTAAAAATAGGTGTTGGTGCAGTTGTTGTAGCCGCATTGGTTGTTGGTGGCATTACAGCAGTAAAAAAAGCCCGTGCAAAAGATGCAGATACTCCAAAAGCTAAAATATACCCTATTGTTGTTTCACAGATCTCTCCACATATGAGCAAAGCAAAACTAACACTGCCTTATCTTGCAGAAGTTGCAAATGATAAAGACGTAAAACTCTCTTCAAGAATTGCAGCCCGCATCATACACATCAAACCAAGCGGTTCAAGTGTCAAAAAGGGAGAAGTTGTTGTAAAACTAGATACTACTTCTATCAAAAGTTCTCTTGTCAGTGTTGAAAAACAGCTCCAAGCAGCGAATGTTGCTCTAAAAAATCTTGAGGCGACCCATAAAAGAACACTTGAATTACTAAAAGTACAAGGTGCTTCTGTAGAAGAGTCTCAAAAAGAGATGACGATGATAGCAAATACACAGGCACAAATAGCATCACTTAAGCAAAAAGAGATAGAGCTCAAAAATAATCTCTCTTACGCAACGATCACTTCCCCAGTAGATGGTGTAGTGGCAAAAACATTCTCAAACCAGGGAGCACTCAGTGCTCCAGGGAAACCTTTACTAGCGATCAGTTCAAAAAATGGATTTTACCTAATGGTAAGAATTCCTACGAATTTACCGATTATGGGTGTAGAATTTCAAGGTAAAGAGTACAGTGCAACCTCTCTAGGAACCACTTATCACGGTCTTTCTGAGTATAAAGTATATACAGGAGACAGCAAACTTACAAGTGGTGACAAGATTGAAGTTGATGTGGTTGTATTCCAGCAAAAAGCGATGCTTTTACCATTTGATACACTTTTAAACCGTGATGGTAAGAACTATGTACTTGTAATCAATGGGAATAAAGCAGAGGCAAAAGAGGTACATATTGTCCAAAGTGCTGAACAAGGAATCGTTATTTCAGAAAATCTTGAAGGTAAAAATATCGTACTTGCAAAACCAGATATTTTACTACGTCTCTCAAGTGGTTATGCGCTTAAAGTAAAGGAGTAGAAAATGTTTGACTTTTTCTATAAACGCCCTTATCTTCTCTACTCGATAATAGCGGCTTTTTTTATTATGGGTGTCATAGCACTTGTCACACTGCCAAAAAATCTCTTTCCTGATTCCAATCCGCCTGAGGTTATTGTCATCACACAAGTGCCCGGAGCAACTGCACAGGTTGCAGCTTCAACAGTCTCTAAACCAATCGAGCAGGAGATTTCCCGACTTGGTCTAGTAACCGATGTAAGCAGTGTTAATGTAGCTGGTTTTTCGATTGTCAAAGCTGATTTTGAGTACAAAAAAGGATTAAACGCAGCAGCAGTCGATGTAGCAAATGCTCTCTCTATCGCAAAAGCGAAACTTCCAAGAGGAACAAACCCTGCCATATATACAGCAGGAGATTTTACACTTCCTGTTGATGTTATATCACTAAGTCCAAAAAACAGTTCGATAAGTCTTGCAGATATTCGTAAAATTGCAGACAGTTTTATCAAACCTGCCTTACTGAGCAATAGAGCTATCGGTAATGTAGAGGTCTTTGGCGGATACAAAAGTGCCATCAATATCGAAGTTGATCCATTCAAAGCAAAACGTTACGGCGTCAATTTTGAAACAATTACAAAAGCCATAAATGTACTGAACCGTGATATTCCCATCGGTTTTATCAAAGGTGACAATGACTTCTATACTGTTACATTTTACGGTGAAAAAGATAATGTTGAAAGATTAAAACAACTCCAGATAATGCCTAATGTACGCTTAAGTGATATTGCCGACGTAAAATGGTCTTACAAAAAAAGAACAAGCGGATATATTGGAAATGGCAATGATGCTATTGCACTGGCAATTCAACGTGCACCGGGAGGAAGTGTTCTTGATGTAAGTAATGCAGGACGAAAAGAGCTTGAAAAACTAAAGATAGAATACCCAAATATCAAGTTTGAAATTAGTGATACACAACGTGATCTCATACAACAGGCAAATGATAATATGCTTGAAGCACTCCGTGATGCTGTCATATATACACTACTTGTTATTATGCTGTTCTTGGGAAATTTCCGTGCAATTATAGCTGCAGGGCTCTCCATCCCTATGGTCTTTTTCTCTACAATGGCTATTATTTGGCTGACTGGAGGCGAGCTTAACATTGTTATCTATACTGCTATTATTTTAGCATTGGGAATGCTGACCGATGATGCCGTTGTTGTACTTGAAAATATTGAAAGGCATTTAACCGAGGGACATGAGAAACTTGAAGATGCTATTACAAAAGGAACAAAAGAGGTTTTGAGTCCTGTATTTGCGGGAACTATTGCAACTATCGCGATCTTATTTCCACTTATGTTCGTAGGTGGATTCCCGGAAAAAATCTTCAAACCTTTGATTGAAACACTTATCATAGCCCTTATCGTAAGTTGGTTCTTATCGATTACATTTATTCCTTTACTCTCAAAATGGCTCTACAGAAATGGTGTAGGTAAGACAAAAATCGAGGGATATTTTGAATGGTTCTATGAAAATACTATCGGACGTCTAGTATCTCCATATGTAGGTATCATTAGATTTTCCAACGGTAAGTTTTATATTCTACGCCGAATGATGTTAACAATGGGTGTTATTGCTATTTTAGTTATAAGTTTGAAGAACATTATGCCTACTATAGGTAAAGATGCTATGCCTCCTATGGATACAGGTATCATTAAAGCACAGATAATGTTTAGTTCAAATGAGACAGTTGACAGCGCAGAGAAAAAGCTGCAACCCCTTTTAAAGTGGCTCAAAGAGCAAAAATGGTTTAAAATGAGCTCTGTTGCCTTTGGTACTGAACCGGGTGTACTGAGTCTGGGAAGCGGAAATCTGCCATCAGAAGCAACTATAACTATAAACGCAGTAAACCGTTTTGAAAGAAAACAGACTATGTGGCAGCTTGAAGATGTGATTAGAGATAAGATCTCGCATCTTGAGGGAATTAAACGCAATGATGTATTTGATTTTGGTGCGACAGCTCTTTCAAGTATCAAAGCAACAGTTGATGTACGTCTTAGCTCTCCTTTTGTAGATGGCTTGGCAAGTGATGCACAAAGAGTTGCCAAGGCTGTTGAAACTGTACATGGACTAACCTCTGTCTCAACAAGCTGGGATAAAGACTTTATGGAAGTTGAGCTTGATATTGATGAGAATAAAGCATTAAGCTATGGGGTCACACCTTATCAGATCGCTATGCAGCTCCCTATTAAAGGAGAGATTATAGGTCTCAATGCAAACCTTGAATCTATGAATACGCAATTTGTAAGACTCTACCTTAAAGGCAAGTTTTCCAAAAATATTGAGACTTTAAAACTTCTGCCGATAGCAACACCTTCAGGTGAGATTCCTCTCTCTGCACTGGCAACACTAAAGCGTCATCTTACATTTGCAAAGATCGAAAGAGATAAGATGCTTTATAGCCTTGATGTCAATGGATATCGTGCAAAAAGACCGGTAACACACTTGACTGACGATACAGAAGCAGCACTCAAGAATGTCAAAGTTGATGGCGTAATAGTCAGCCAAACTGGTGATATAGCACAGATTGACGACAGTTTTAGAAGAATGCTAAAAGCAATAGGACTCGGTGTAGTCATCTTGATCATGACACTGATCGCCATATACCGTTCGGTACGACTTGCTTTAATTATGATTCTTGTTCTGCCATTATCATTAATCGGTGCAGCATGGGGAATGCTTCTTTTTGGAAAACCAAGCTGTATGCCGAGTCTTTTGGGAATTTTACTGCTCTTTGGAATCATCATCAAAAATGCAGTACTACTGATAGATTTCTATCAAGCTTACAGAGAAAAAGGTGAATCGCCATTTGAAAGTGCTCAAGAAGCAGTACGTGTACGTTTTCGTCCAGTAATGATGACTGCGTTTGGAACTATTGCAGGTATGATACCTATCGCACTTGAACAGGCGGTAGGACTTGAGAGACTGAGTCCCTTAGCTGATGTTGCCATCGGTGGACTGCTTATAGGTACACTGCTTACACTGGTTTATATTCCTATGTATGCATACATATTTGATAAAGACAATAAAAGAACAAACCCTATTAATCAAATAGAAGATGCACTGGACTAAATAGACAATGAGTATCATTGTAAATTACTTGCAAAGGGAAACAAGATTTTTAAAGAATATAAAACTTGCTTTTATATTCTTACCATTAGTTCTCCTTCCTCTATTACTAGAGTGGTGGTTTCAGATAGAAGAACCAGTTCTATTTTTACAATATAAGCATGAAATTTTATTAGCAAATATTGCCTATATTGTTTTAGCAAGATTTGCTCTTTTAGATACAGCTGTCTATATTTTCAGTCGTTCTCACCACACAGTGCATGTGGCACTGATGCAGGTAGTCTTGCTATATCTTGAAGTTACTATAATTACAATTTTTTATTATGCTGTTGTATTTCATATATTTGATGTTTTTTCTCTCTTCCATTTAAGTGCTCAACTCACTCCTGAAAACTTAAAAGAAATTCATGGACATAGTTTAATTACAGCCATGTACATTTCAACTGTTACATTTACAACACTCGGCTCAGGGGACTGGATTCCACAAACCTTAAGCGCTATGATCGCCGTCATCTCTGAAGTTATTTTAGGTGTTATTCAAGGTGGTGTATTTGTAGCAATCGTGATATATGCACATCAAAATAAAAAATAAAATTATTAATTAACTAAACAGTTAGTTAATAATTAACAAATTTCTGTTAGACTTCTTTTTTAACTAAATAATAAAAGGAATAAAAATGCAAGTACCAACACCTGAACAAGTCGAAGCAATGATGATAGAAAAGATGGGTGCACTTCCACAAAGTCTTAACAGTGCAAAAGCTATAGATCCAAGATTTCTAATAGAACAAGCTATGAGCAGTAAATTTAGTGTTCAAGACGAAAAAAATCCGTTTGATCCAAAAACATCCATGATGATTGCACTTGCTGCAGCTATCGCACTAGGAAGTGAAGAGTGTATCTTAGAACAGACACGAATGTTAAAGAAAATGGGAATTACAAAAGAAGAGTTAGCCTATTTGGTTCGTATTATAAAACATTCTCAAAGCAGTGTCGTAATGGCAAATGCAAAAACAGCATTTGATGTGCTAGAGGGGTAATTATTATCAGAGTATATGTTACTATACTCTTTCATAAAAAAATAGTAAAAATCTAAAAGAGGGAGATTGATGAAAGACTTTTTTGCATATGGAGAGAAAGTTCCAGGATATGAAGTAAGAGTTCTCAACGAAAGAGAAGCAAGAGCTGCAGCTGCGATACTGTTTGTAGGTGCTTTTTTAGGACTAGCAAATGGTGTTATGCTGGGCACTGCAGTCTTTTCAAAATACTTTGTCACCTTTTTTGCCATTGACTTTACAATCAGAATCATTCAACCTCGATATGCACCAAGTCTACTCCTCGGACGCTTCTTTGTCCAAAATCAAACACCCGAATATGTAGGAGCAGCACAAAAGCGCTTCGCATGGATTCTCGGTTTCATTTTAGCTTGGCCTATGTTCTATTATCTTGTTATTGATTTTCAACCTAACCCTATCAAAGTTCTTGTCTGTCTTATCTGTATGGCACTGCTCTTTTTCGAATCAGCATTTTCTATCTGTTTAGGGTGTAAAATATTCAGTCTGATAAAAAAAGACAAACTTACACATTGTCCCGGCGGTGTATGTGAAATGAACATAAAAGACCCTGTACAAAAGTTTACTCCTATTCAAAAAAGTATTTTAGCACTTACTGTAGTTATAATGCTTTATGGTATTTATGCCTACTTTACAAAACTACCTGATAGAACAATGCTTAGTAAAAAGATAAAAGTACTAATGATGAGTGATGCACAGCTACAAAAACTTGAAGATACACAAGCTGATGCAGAGTTTGAAAAGGATGATTTTTAAATAGTCAAAAAGGGGAATAAATGAGTGAACATCATCACCATCACCATGCTGTTAGTGGTAAAAATCTATTTCTGACAATTCTTTTAAATATTCTTATCACTGTTTCACAGATCATTGGCGGAGTATTATCTGGATCATTGGCACTGCTTAGTGATGCTATGCATAACTTTAGTGACGTGCTCTCACTCATAATTGCCTACGCTGCCCACCGTTTGGCAGAACGTCCAAATACACAGCAAAGAACATTTGGGTATAAACGTGCCGAAATATTAGCTGCATTTTTTAATGCTGCCCTGCTTATCGGAATCGGTATATTTTTAATTATAGAAGCCTTTCACAAATTTTACCATCCTGAAGTAGTCAATTCCATCTGGGTGATAGCTTTAGGACTTTTGAGTATCCTTCTCAATACACTCAGTGTTTTGCTCATTAGAGATGATGCTCATGATAACATGAATATAAAAGCAGCCTATCTACATCTTCTTACTGATGTCATGACTTCTGTTGCCGTTGTCGCAGGCGGATTGCTAATGTACTATTTCGATCTTTTCTGGATAGATCCGCTTATCTCTGTTCTCATCGCACTTTATCTTGTCTGGGCATCTATTGGTATAGTTCGGGAGTCACTCTCGATCTTAATGCAGTTCAGCCCTTCAAATATCAATATCAATGAAATTGTAAACGCAATAGAGACAGATAAGAATATTCAAAATGTTCATCATATTCATCTCTGGAGGCTTAATGACAAGATGGTTCATCTTGAAGCACATTTGGATTTTTCACAAAACCTTACTTTAGAAGATACTGGAAAAGTAATTGAAAGTTTAGAGAAGTTACTCCGGCATCAATTTCATATCACTCATACAACATTTCAAGCTGAATATAAACGAGCAGATGATAAAAGTATGATTCATAAGCAAGAAACTTAACTAGAGGCCATTACCCCACATATGCATTTTTTTTGCCATAACAAGATCATACTGAGGCAAGATATCAATATAGTTAGGTGCACGAAACTCAAACTTTTCTAAGAGTTCTTTTGTTGCCTCAACATCCATCTCTCCTTTCTCTTCCATAATTATGATTTCAGCTGTATTCGCAAGCGTTGTATAGGCTATACGTAACAAAAGTTCAGGATTTGAGTGCTTTAAAAAAATATCTTTGAATATAACGATATCATTATCACGAGGCAGAGCTCTAAAAGGGGTCTTGAAGTTATTGATCAGCTGAACTTTAGCATCCTCTAAAGAGCTCTCAAGCATCACCTCATCTGAATCATAGATGGCAAGTCGAAACTCTCCATCTACATTTGCAATCATTTTTTGCAAAGCAAGTGTAGTTTCATCTGGCTTTGTGGTCACTTGAATGTAATGATTTCCCGGCAGAGGATTAAAGAGCTCTAAAAACTGTCCTAACTCCATAAATGACCTGCTTAGTAAGCTAAATCGTGCAATTCACGGAACAAGAATGCTTCCACGATCTCATCGATCGTTTTTTGTGTATGCGCTACAAGAACGATCATAGACATATTTATGAAGTCCATTACCGGTTCACCATCGTTTTGCACTACAACAGCCTCTGGCCATGCCTCAAAACCATCATATGTATCAGCATGTAAAACTTCTACAAGCTCTCCCTCTTCTATGCGTAACTCTGCCCATGTTTTTGCTTCTAATACTGGTGTAATCTTTGCTTCTTGAACATCTGTTGAGTCCATTGGTACTACTACTAACATTATTTATTTATCTCTTTTAACTTTTTTTTACTCAGTAGGAGTTTTTGATTATCCATTACTCCGATCTTGTGGCTAAGAATATCTGATGCTATCTTTTTAGCATTTTTAAGAGAATGCATTTTGTAACTTCCGCATTGATAGATATTCAACTCCGGAATATCCTTTTTGCTTTTCACTTTAAGCACATCTTCCATAGATTTCTTCCAAGCTTTGGCAACTTTCTTTTCATCAGGTGTACCGATCACAGACATATAAAATCCTGTACGACATCCCATAGGAGAAAGGTCAATTATCTCTACATTTTTAGAGTTTAAATGCTCTCTCATAAAGCCTGCAAAAAGATGTTCTAAAGTATGAATACCTCGTCCGTCCATCTTATCTTCATTCGGTTTATAAAAACGCAGGTCATAAACTGTAATTTTATCTCCAGATGGTGTTTTCATAGTTTTAGCTTTTCGCACAGCAGGCGCCGGCATAATAGTGTGATCAACGGTAAAAGAGTCTAGTAATGGCATAGTAATTCCTTAATTATATTTTCTAATTATCTATATTTTAGCAAAAAAGCTTGATGGTAAATTGAAGTAAAAAAGATAACCTAAATCACTTTGACATTTTTACACAATCCCTTCCTGCAAGTTTGGCTTCATAAAGTGCTTTATCTGCTTTAATAAACATATCATTAAAAAATTCATCTCTTGAAGCATAGGGATTTATACCTATAGAAACGGTTATATGACATACCACATCTTTATATATAATAGGTTCCTCTTTTACTTTTTGTCTTATTCTCTGTGCAAATTCTAAACATTCTTGAGGATCCAAAGTTGTAGTATAGACCAAAAATTCTTCCCCTCCATAGCGGATCAATGAATCTTCTTTTCGAATAAGACTCTCTATACGTTTTGCAACTTCTTGTAAGATATAATCACCGGCAACATGTCCATAAGTATCATTAACGTCTTTAAAGAGATCAATATCTATCATAAAAAGCTGATATGAACGTGATAATTTTTTTAAGATAATCTCATACAAATATTTTCTATTATATACTCGAGTTAATGCATCGGTATAACTGTCATAATATTTGCGTCTAAAGTAAAGTGTTAAAAGATAAAGAAATGCAAAAAATACAATACTTAAAAACATCAACCAAAAAAAGAATTGTGTAAAATCTTGTAGTTTTTTCTTCATATTGATATCAAGTTGATGCGAGATATCGGCACCTATTAGTGCCACTGTTTGATTATTTTCAACAATAGGATAGATAATAGTAATCCATAGATCCTTGTTCTTTGTATGATAAAAGAGCTGTGATTCTTTAGTGCTGTAACATTTGTTCCATTCATTACCGAGTGGATCAAAAGGCTCAAATATATTAGCATGTTTACTTTTATCTCTTTCACTGTCAAGCAAAAAGTAGTATTCATTATTTTTATCTTTTGCTACAACAAAAAGATTTTGGACTGTAGAGATACGAATCAAGTTCATCATATCTTCAAAATTACTACGTATTTTTTTATCTTCTATGACACTTTGAACAAACTGATGATTCGTATCACGAAGAAAAATCTTTTCAAGTTTTTTAAAGGTCTCAAAATGAAAATCAATAATCTTTTCATTTAAATTTTTTGTAGTTTCATGCAGGGTTTCATTATATTTACTGTAGGATATACTTCCAACAAACAGTATAAATACAATAATAATACCTAATTGTACAAAGCCGATTTTCATTTTATTATTAATCGTTAATTGAGACAAATTTAGACAGCTCCCCTCTTACTTGCAAATCAAAATGTTTCAGTCGTTTTGCTGAAAATCGAATTGTTGGTCTTCCTTTTTGCCAAAAGAACACGCCAACTGCTGTTGGAGTATTCAAGTATTCATAATAGCTAAATACAATCGTCGGTTTATGGCAAGAACTGTTCACATCATCTTTTGCTAAAATAAAATCACAATTTTGACAACTTGCTACACTTCGAATCGAATCAGAATTTTTAAACTCATGCATCAAACTTTTATCTTTTGAATAAACTGCAATATTCTTACTTTTTGATATGCTGTGAAGCATTTTTTGTAAAATAAGCTCCTCCCATTCATTATTAGATGCAAAAAGAGTATCAAACAAGAGTAAACTAAGAAGAAAAACAAATATTTTCAAAAGTCATACTCCATTCCAATTGTTACACTTCTATCTATCGGAGAAATATAGAGCGATTTTCTTTCTGCTGTATATCCCACCAAGTTTATATAATCATATTTACTTTTTGCAGCACTGTTAAAGATATTGGTACCTTTTAACGTAAAAATAAGTGAAGGTTTTGCTTTAAATCTGACTCCTGTATTAAACTGTATACCATCTATCTCCGAATCATCTAAATGATGATAATCAGCCTCATTATAAAAATCAAATTTATTCCAACTATTTAGAAGTCGTACAAAACCACCCTCTACACGACTGTTATCTCCATTTATATTATTATGATATTTATTTACAAAATACATAGATTTCAAACTGTTAAATGGATCAAAATCATAATCATATTTCAAACTGACACTATGATTACCATAATATTTTGGAGCTCCATTTTCTCGCGCTAAAATTGGATTTTCATTTTCAAGATACTCATAACACAGTCCTATCTTATGCTTTCCAATACTTCTTATATACTCTGCAGAGTAATCCCTGATTCTTAAAAGTTCAATATAATCTTGTGAGGTATAATCCAAAACATACTGTTCAGTCGGCAACTCCATTTGTGAAGCAAATACTTTAAATACATCAGAATCAGTCGTAGCTATATATCCCACTCTAAACTGTAAGGTATCAAATATTCCACCTGCTTTATCTGATGCACTGTTATAGTGATTATATTTTACAGAAGCTGTAATGATTTGATTTTGATACAGAGAGTAATCATCTTGTATATATCCCGAAAGAACCTGATTATCGATATGATCTGGATTATCATCACGAATACCATTATTATAAACTACAACGTCATGCAATATTCTTCTTGAGTATTCAGATCCTATGATGAAATGATGCTTCTCATATACCGTGTCTTTTTCAAGTTTAGCACTATATGTGTCATCAACACTGTCTGATACAAGACTATCTTTGGGGACAAAGACTTTATAGATATTATCGGTCCAAATACTATGATCCATTTGTAAGTTCATATGCCCATTGACTCGAATGAAAGTAAAAGCAAATTTTAATGAGTCATCATCTAAAAAGGTCATAGTTGTACTTATACGCTTAAGCAAATAGTCTATATCACCATCATTAGGCGTTGCAAACATACTCAAAGATAAAAAAGGATCCATTTTATGATCGAGAATCTCAGCACCAAAATCTATATTTTTATAACGGACAGTCATCAATGCGTGTTTGTCACTATAATCTCTAGAGATAGTATGCCCTTCATGTTCATACTTCTCTCTATTTGCAGTTTTTTGACTGGCATAGAGATAATACTCTAGATCTTTTTCAACACCTGCATAGGAAATATTTTCATAGTGACTTTTTCGTGAACCTGCATTTACCTGTAAATGTGTTCCAACCTCACGACTGGGATCTTTTGAATAGAGTTTAATTGTAACAGCGGAAAGGCCTGTTGTAACATAGGTCGATGCACTACCTTCATAAATCTCTACATGGTCCACAAAACCAAGTTCAATGTTTCCATAAAGATAAAGTCCACTACCAGCAAACGCCGAAGAGATTTCATGGTCGTTGATAAAGATTTTTACAACATCACTGGAGTATACACTAGGATCAGTATGTAGAACATCAGGCATACCAAGCATATTTTCATCATATCGGAATGAACGTAGAGAATTAAGTAGATCACTAAGTGTAGTAGCTTGCATACGCTCTAAATCATCACGAGTGTATACTGTTAAGTGTCCCAGCGCTTCGTTTTTTGTTTTTTTAGAAAGATCGCTCTCTTTTCTATACAAATCCAACATTTGATCAATGTCATATGCCCAGAGTGTATTAAAAAAAACTACCACTAGTAAAAAAAATAATTTCATTATTGCTCTTGTCTATTATATAATAGTATATTTTAGCTAAATCTCTCTGTCTGGTACTTAAATCATAATAATTATCAAAAAAAAACTTATATACTATAAGAAAAATTTCATATGAACAAGAAAAAATATTTTAGGGGCATTATAAAGGGGAAAGCATAACCAAAGGAGTAAAATCCTTTGGTCAAAAGATACGAGAGACTAAACTCTTGCTTCTTCTCTTCTGTTTAAGTATGCCCAGTTAGCATCTACACGTTCTTGCCACTCTTTAATTAAGTATTTATACTCATCTTTAAAAAGGTGCTTGAAACGTCCTTGTGCTGCAAGGTACTCTTCAACAGGTACTACATTTTTAGGTCTGTAAGTAATATTTAACTCATGACCATCAATGATTTCATATAATGGGAATACTAATGAATCAGTTGATAAATCAGTAAGCATCATAGTATCTTTAGGGTCAAATTTCCACTCAGTAGTACAAGGAGATACTGCATTGATAAATACAGGACCATCAACAGCCATACCATGCTGAATCTTTTTAACCATATCTTTCCATTTATTCGGTGCAACTTGTGCAGAGTATGGAATACCATGAGAAGCCATAATAGCTACCATATCTTTTTTGTTTTTCTTCTCACCATAACTTACACGTCCAGCAGGAGATGTAGTTGCAGATGAACCGATAGGTGTTGAAGATGAACGTTGTCCACCAGTATTTGCATATACTTCATTATCAAGAACGACATGCATAATATTATGACCACGTTCCATACAACCAGAAATCCATTGGAAACCGATATCGTAAGATGCACCATCACCTGCAAAAGATACAAACTTAGGATTACGATCCGGTTGCTTTAAACGACCTTTTGTTTTAAGAGCATTGTACATAGCTTCAGCACCTGCAACAGCAGTTGAACCATTTTCAAATCCGATGTGGATCCAAGAAGCATCCCAAGATGTATATGGATACACAGCCGTACAAACTTCCAGACATCCCGTAGAAGCTGAAAGAATCAAATCATCATTAGTAGCATTTAAAACTTCACGAACAATGATAGAGTGAGCACAACCAGGACAAAGAAGGTTTGCACCCTCAAAACGGTCAGCCGATGTTGAAAACTCTTTTAAGTTTTTAATTTTTTTCATTTCACTCATAATATCTTCCTATAAAAATGCTAATTTCGGTCCGCGAACACCGATAAATTGTTGTAAAGGAGTAGTTATTTTACCAGCATCAACATTTCCTTGAAGCTCAGTATATAAATCTACTAAATGTTTCTTCGTTAAATCACGACCACCAAGACCATAAACATAACCAGAAAGCATAGCTTTTGTATCTGTATTGAAAAGACATCCTGCCAATTCATTAAAAAGCATTCCAGGAGCACCATTTGGAGATGAACGGTCAAGTGCAGCGATAGCTTTTACATCTTTAAGAGCTTCTGCAATTTCAAAGAATGGGAATGGACGTATTACACGAATACCAACCACACCAGCTTTAATACCTTTTTCTCTCATTTCTAATGCAACTTCACGAGCAGTTTCAACTGAAGTACCCATACAAACAACACATACATCTGCATCATCCATATCATATTTTTCAACAATATTATATTTACGACCTGTTAGTTTTTCAAAATCATCAAACGCAGTTTGAATTTTTGGCATAACTTTTGTCATAAGATCATTGTGTTGACGTGCTTTGTGTTCAAAGTGCCAATCTTCTTCAGTTTGTACACCATGAGTTACAGGATGTTCAAAATCCAGCATATCATTCATAGGTTTATAATCACCTACAAAACCATAAGCAGTATCATCATCCATAGTATGTACACCTTGAGCAGTGTGAGATGTCATAAAACCATCTTGGTGAACCATACATGGAAGTCTTACATCATGATCTTCTGCTACACGAAATGCAATGAAGTTTAAATCATATGCATCTTGTGGACAGTAAGCATCAAGCTGAATCCAACCAGAATCACGACCAAGGTACATATCTGAATGGTCACCATTAACATTAAGTGGTGCAGCAAGTGCACGGTTTACAACGTTAAGAACGATTGGTAAACGCATACCAGAAGCTTGGTAAAGTGTCTCAACCATAAGTGCAAAACCTTGAGAAGATGTTGCAGTAGCAACACGTCCACCAGCAGCAGCAGCACCGATACATCCTGACATTGCAGCATGTTCAGACTCAACCATTACGAATTCACCTTCAACATAGTTGTCAGCTAAAAATTTCGCATAACCTTCAACAATAGGAGTCGATGGTGTAATCGGGTATGCAGCAACAACGTCAATTTGACACTGTCTCATTGCTTGAGCAGCTGCGAAGTTTCCATCCCATACTTCGATATCTCTTAATTCCATTTTATCAAATGCCATCTATTTCTCCTTATCTTCTTTAGTAGGCCAAGAAGCTATCTCTGTCTCTTCGTCTGCTTTTTCAGGGAACATTAGTAATGATTTAGGATTTGTAGGACAAACCTCAACACATATACCACATCCTTTACAGTGATCCATATCTACACCAATCATTTTTTTGTCTCTTGAAATGATAGAAATATCTGGACAATAAATCCAACAAAATTGACAATCAATACAATAGTCTTTGTTAAAAACCGGTTTTTCAATTCTCCAGTCAGCTACACTAGCACTAAAAGAGCTGTTTTGTGAATAGTTACGATCTTCTTGAAGTGTTCCTGCTATATCATCTATAGCACCATCAAAAGTACGAAGCATTGCTCCGATTTCAAATTCATCCCAACCTGTGTTTGCCATCATCAGCTCCTTATTTCACTTCGTCATATGCACGCTGAATAGCGATCATATTTGCATCAACAATTTTTTGAGGTAGTTTTGCTAGAATTCTCTGCATACTCTCTTTAAAAAACTCAATGTCATACATTCCAGATATCTTCATAAACGCACCAAGCATCGGTGTATTTGGAATCGCACGTCCAATAGTCTCTTGAGCAATTTTGATACAATCCACTGTATAAACCTCTTTACCTGCAAGCTTAGGTTGAGAAGCAATAAGTTCATCTGTTGTCATATGAGTTGTGATAATATACTTCGTATCTTCTTTACCATTAATGGTCACATCTGAAGTGTATACTAATGCAGGATCGATTACGAAAACATAATCAGGTTCCATATATTTTTCATGGTTCATAATGATTTTATCATCAACACGGTTATATGCAGTCATCGCAGCTCCACGCTTAGCAGATCCATAAAATGCAAATGCTTGAACATGCTTACCAGTTGTTGAAATAACATCTGCTAAACCTTTAGCACCAGTAACAGCACCTTGACCCGCACGGCTATGCCATCTAATTTCTAGCATAAATTCTCCTTCAATTTTCAAGAAACTTTAAATATTTTCTATCAAGTCTATTTGTTGGTATTTTAGGCAACTGGCACTTAAATATAGCTTGATGCTATAACTAAGGGTCCCTTGTAAGTTAATAGTGTGAATTTTTTATACTTCTTAGATATGATATTGCCTCCAAAGAATCACACAATACAATATCACTATACTTCTGCAGCGTCTCTTTTTTATCATAGCCGCTTAAGAGTCCAATAGCCTTGATTCCGGCATTTTGTGCCGATATAAGGTCCATGCTCGTATCACCTATCATCCATATATCTTTTGCTTTGGTATCTAGTTTTTCCAATGCTTTGAGTATAGGTTCTGCATGTGGTTTTGGATGTGTCACATCTTCTCTACCTATAAGTACATCAAACTTATCCATGACACCAAAATGCTCCATCAATACTTGTGAGTATTTACCTGTTTTAGTCGTCACGATTCCCAGTGTAGCAATCTTACTGGCCTCATCAATAGCCTCTCTGGCATTCTCCAAAAGTATCGTCTTTTGTGTAGAGATTTTTCGGTAATGCTCTTTATATGTATCTACAAACGCAGCGACCTTCTCCTCATCCACGCCAAGTTCTCGATACATCACATCCAAAGGATGCCCGATAAGTGCTTTTATTTCTTCATCATCAGCATGAGGATAGGTATGCACATCAAACGAGTTATGAAAGCTCTCCAAAATCGCCTCTGTTGAGTCGATCAGTGTTCCATCTAAATCAAACAGTATTATCATTAATCTTTTTCCCATGTTATGTAGTTATGCCAGATACCGCCAAGTGCCGGCTCTATGTGTTTTATCTTTTTATTCACTGCTGTAATAGAGTTTGGAATATACAAAAAGAGATAAGGATTATCATGCACGATTATCGCAAACATCTCTCTCCACAATTTTCCAAGTTTCTCTCTATCAATTATCTTTTGAGATGCTTCTATCATTTTGTCTATCTTTTTGTTGTGATAGCCAACAAGGTTAAATCCACCTGCTTTATCACTGTCACTATGCCAAAAGAGATATGGATCTGGTGTAGGAGAGAGTCCCCAACCCAAAAGAACAGCATCAAATTTATGAGGAAAGACCACCATATTTAAAAATGCCTGCCACTCCATTACACGCAGCTTAACCTCTACTCCTGCTTTTTGCAGCTGATACTGTAGTATCTCTGCCGCGTACGGTCGGATGGAACTCGCATTTGATGTTACTATCTCAAATCTAAAAGGATGTTTTGCATTGTACCCTGCTGCGTTTAGAAGCGCTTTTGCTCTTTTTATATTCTGCGTAGGGACTTTTACATCTGGATTAAATGCTTTTGTTCCCGGCAGAAAAGGACCACTGCATACCTTGGCATGTTTGAAAAAGAGAATATTTACCAACTCCTGACGGTTAATAGCCAAAGAGAGTGCCTCTCTTACTCTAGGATCTTGAAACTTTTTCCGGCGAAGGTTAAAGCCAAGATAGGTGTAAGAGAGGGAGATCTTTTCATAGATATTAAACTTGTCAAAAAAATCTTGTTGGAGTTGTCTCTGCATTACAAGCGGTTCAATACTGCCTATGTCAAGCTGTCCGTTTTTAAGCATCAAAAGCCGTGTCATAGGATCAGGTATAACATGAAAAGAGATCTTATCTATCTTGGCTCTGCCTTCAAAATACTCATCAAACGCAGTGAGCTCAATATTTTTAGAGAGTTCAAGCTGTGTTAGTTTGTACGGACCCGTTCCGATAGGATGGGTATTGAACTTGGAACTCATCAGATTTTTTTCATTCTCTAGGAGATGTTTTGGCAAAATTCCCATCATCCATGTCTCAAGTGCCTTAAAATAAGGCTCTTTATAATCTACTTCTATTGTATACTTATCAAGGATCTTAACATCTTTTACAAAACGAAAACCAGAAGAGTATGGAGAAGCTATCTTGTCTGAGATGAGTGTTCTATAGGTAAAGAGCACATCAGCAGCACTAAAAGGTTTTCCATCCTGCCATTTTACATTTTTACGCAGTTCAAATACCAGAGTCTTGTCATCTTTAAAGTAAAACTTCTTTGCCAGATCTCCGATTATCTCTTTGGAATCTTTGTCATACTTCACAAGTCCGTTAAAGATAAAACCTGTTATCTCTGAAGATGATGAATCCGTTGCAAGCAGAGGATTGAGTCTTGCCGGATTTGATGATGTTGCAAGATGCAGTGTTGATGAAAGTAACGAGATGCTAAAAAGAGAAAGAAAAAAGAGAAGCTTCATGCTCTACTGAACTCTTTTTCCATTCACTGAGAGTTTGGCATCTTTAAATTCTATCTTAAAAGCTACATTCTCTTTATCTTTTTTTGCATACGATGAAATCGTCTGTGCCATTGGAGAGTTTTGTACTATTTTGTCATACATCTTTTGAGATAATTTAATATTTGTCTCAAGAAAGATATCTGATAAGAAAA
>Ga0256843_1001013_pt1 | contig 22899 bp, 25 predicted proteins | sample AlvinellametaG_FD_191572 | JGI IMG/M metagenome (GOLD analysis project Ga0256843, IMG submission 191572) | Pompeii worm associated microbial communities from hydrothermal vent at the East Pacific Rise, Pacific Ocean - Alvinella | ecosystem: Host-associated > Annelida > Integument > Unclassified ... | reverse complement strand
TGCGGCTATCTGCTGAAGATAATCATGCATCTGAAAATAGCCTATCATCATTTCAAACATCATACGCCATACTGTCTCCATGGCTAAAAAAACAAGCACAAAAACAATTTTGGCATACAGCCTGTTCTTTGGATCAAGTGAAGAAAAAGCTTGACGCAAAAAATCATTTAACGCATGTATGAGAGATATTTTCTCAATAAGATAACGGCGAAAATAGTACAGCAATACCGGTATGACAATCGCACCGAGATAATAGCAGAACATCAGAATCTCTGCTGTAATAAACTGTTGAAAGGTTAAAAAGTCAAAAAGTGTCTGCATCTGTCTGCCCTGTCTGGAATGGATATATTATAGCCTAATTAGAAATTGATCACTTTCATTTTAAGCGTTTTATTACTACTGAGCATAAAGCTGGCTGTTTTAAAGTTTGGAAGATGGAAAAAATTGATCGTTTCAAAGTTGCTAAGTCCAACACCTTCTTCGGGCATGATCAGTCCTTTGTCTATTTTTCCGTTATTGTTTTCGTCATGGTAGAGACTGACCGCATATTTTCCTTCTGGTAGATTTTTGAAAACAGCCTGGGCATGGCCATTTTTCACTTTAACCCGTTTTTTCAAATAATAGAGGTTCAGATCTTTGTCCGGTATGGTACCCTCTTTGTTGTAGAGTGAGAACTGGACTTCGCCTTTGTTGTTTTTAAAGCCGTTGGCTTCAACTGTCAATGTATATTTTCCTTCAGAAGCATAAAGAAGTGCAGAGAGAAAGATCATAGAGAGCATCCATTTTTTTGTCATTTTTTATCCTTGGTTAATGAGTGTATCACACTCTGAATATCTGCATACTGTTTGGTAATGCAGAGACACTTTAACATACGAATATGAATTGAATTTAAATTTATAATATGGTATACTTAAATATTCTAAAAAATTATGTTAAGGAATTGAAATGAAAAAAATAATCATAACTCTGGTACTGCTGCTGTTACTTATACAGTTTATTCCTTATGGAAAAGATCATAGTAATCCAAAAATATTATCTGAACCAAAATGGGACACTCCCCAAACGCGTACACTCTTCATGCGTGCCTGTGGTGACTGTCATTCCAATGAAACAAAATGGCCATGGTACAGCAATGTTGCACCTGTCTCCTGGTCTGTTTACCATCATGTCATAGAGGGGCGTGAACATTTCAATATCTCCATGTGGGGGCATCAGAAGAAAAATAAAGGCAAAGATGCCGCTGAAGAGATAGAAGAGGGTGAAATGCCGCTGAAATCCTATCTTTTGGCACATCCGGAAGCAAGATTGTCAGCAGCAGATAAAAAGAGTCTTATTGATGGGCTAAAACGTACTTTTGGAGAAAAGAGAGAAGACGATAAGGATTGATCTTTTATATAGCTAGAGAAATCCTTGTAAAATAATATTCTCTGTTTATATTTTTTGGGGTTATACTATGAAATGCTCAGGTGGCTGCAAAATCAAAGGAGGGGGAGGAAGAAAAAAGTTTTGCAGCCGCCTCAGCAATTCAAAATAGCAATTTTAGAACTGTAAACTTGAAAAAAGTTTACAGTAAATTTATATGGTGCATTATCCATACGGTAAAAGTATGATACATATAGTGTTGAAGAGGATTGGTATCTTAAAAAAGGATTACCTTTTCCCCCGGCCTCCGCCTTTATGTTGTCCACCTCCGGAACCATCTCTTTTACGCATTTGTTTACCTTCGCCATTGGCAGAATTTTCACCATATCTATATTGCTTTTGCTGTTGGTATCTGTTTTCACTGGCACCGTCACCATATTTGTTTTTCATTTGTGCCCGATACTCTTCCTGAGTCATATATGTTTGGTCAGATGCTATTGCACCCAGTGTGAGAAGAAGAGAAAGTAATATATGTTTTTTCATTGTTAATCCTTTCATTGTGATACCAAAAGATCTTTATTTTGGTAGATAGAGTATAGTTGATATTTGTTACTTTGATGTTACCCCGGGATAAAAATTTATAGACAGGGTTTTATGAAGTTTTGTATTTGAAGAATTTATTTTTTTATGATTTTTTAAAGTATATAAACAAAGAGAGATTCACAGTTTTCTTGACCGCCTCTTTCCTTTTTGAAGAGGAAAGAGGTGAAATAATAATTCAGATCAATACTTAATTATTGATGTCCTCTGCCGGCACCTTGTCCATTTCCTCCACTCTCTGTCTGGGGATAGTCCGGACGACAATAGTCTGTACCCAAGGAACAGCATCCATCTGTGATACCAAGGTTTTTAAGTCCTGTATCAAAAGACCAGTAGTGGCTGTAACTTCCGTCTCTAAGTACATTAAAGGCATCAACGACATCTTGTGCACCGGCTGCTTCCGCAATGGCAATATCTCTATCAAGATCATTCACATCTGTTACTTCTACCATACAACCGGCTTCAAGAGCATCTTGCTGAGAAAGTATACCTTTGGCATAGAGTGTGTCATATAGTGCCTGAATAGCAGGTATACCATATTCACCACTTGGCATATCAGCTTGTGTTACACTACTGTTTGCTACAGGATTTTCAACAAGATTAGCTCCATCAAGATTATATTTTTGAACAAGAGACTGTACAATATCAATGTGCTGAGTCTCCCCGTTTTGTGCAATATTGAAAAGTTGTTTTATCTCCAGACCGTTAGCCAGATGATAGGTATAGAGATTCATATAAACATCATGGGCCAGTCTTTCTTCATTTCCCATATAGGCAAGAGTCTCTTCAACTTCCGGTGTGAGTATATACGTAGGATAAGTATTAACATCAAAACTATTGCTTGTTCTGTCTATATTGTGCTGATCCATCGTATCTCTCAGGTGTTGTCTCGCATCTACATCTGTTTGAATTTGATCTGGTGAAACGGATGCTTCTTCCAGATAGGTTGTCAAATCAGAAGCAGTAAATGTTGCCGGTTCAAAAGCAGTTTTAACTTCATCTGAAATTTGAATACCGTTGTCAAGATTGTTATCTTCATCCAGAGACTGGAGAAGTTGAGCCAAAGCAGTTACTTCAGGGTCTTGAAGATCAGATCTTGTTACACCCAAAATATCTTGTGGCAGGACATATCCGTCTTGAGGCAGTGCATTAATCTCTCCGAGTATAAGATCACCAAGTCTAAAACGTACCTGACTCATATTTTGACAGCTGAATGCTCCATCTGCTCCGGTTACTTTATTTTCAACATTGTCTGCCAGACAGTCATAATTCATATTTTCTACAGCAGAATCAATTACATAACCGGTTGTGTCACCTACTGTGGTTGTTGTAGTATCACTGCTGCTACCACATCCTACAAGTAACAGTGAAGCTGTAACTGCTGAACCGAATAGATATTTTTTCATCATTTTTTCTCCTTTTTGATTTCGTAAGTATGGTGCAGTATAAAATAGAAATGTTAATTTAGTGTTACCTGCTCCAAATGAAGTGATATGATGATAATATTATCCTTAACCTGTAATGTTTTTTTGATATTGAGTTGCTCGCAGAGTTTTTTTACAATATGTAAACCGATTCCCAAACCACGTTCACTCTCTTTGTAGAAACGGTTAAAAATTTTATCGGGATATTTGATTCCATAACTTTTGTTTTCAATAATAAGTATAGTTCCTTTGGTATGGATTTTAATAAATCCGTCAGGAGTATTGTACTTGCATGCATTGCTGAGAAGATTATAAAAAATACGGCTAAAAGCATTTTTGTCTGTTTTCAGTATGAGGTTTTCAATATCTATTTCCCATTCAAGATAGTCATACATGGGAGCAAAAAAATCTACTTGTTCCTTTACGGCTTCCTTGAGTGTAAATTTTTCATTTTCATGTTTGGTTTGTGTCAGATAGGCATTGAGATTGTTATGCAGCATAGAAATGGTTTTTGTACTGCGTGTAATACTTTCTACTTCTTCATTCTTTGCATCCATCATCTTTAGATTTATGAGTATGGAGGTAATAGGTGTATTGAGATCATGGATAATATCCTTAATGAAGGTTTCAAGCAGTTGAAGTGATTTTCGCATGGGACTGAGTGTATAAAATGAAAAAAGTATGGAGATGACAAGGGCGATGAAAGTAAGAAAAAGAAATTGAAAGAGTATCGTGTTCTGAAGGTGCTTGAGATGTTTGACATAAGCCTGTTTGGGGTAATAGATTTTTAGCATATCTTCGGGGCTGGCAGGCATGGGGACTAAAATATAGAGAGAATCCTGATCTTGATAAAGTTCATAGGGGTTTTTATTTTTTTTTGCCTGGACAATATCGATATCAAACCGTTTATCTTTAAAAAAGAAACTGTAGTTTTTCATTTCCAGAAAAAGGTTTTCCCGCAAATGCTCTTCTTCAATCTTTTCATATTGGTAGAAAATAAAGATCAAAAAAGTTTCTATAATAATGAAAAAGAGTATAAAACTCTTTACCAATGACTCTTTTTCAGATAATTTTATAGCCTACTCCTCTTACATTTTTAATTTCAATTCCAAGGTTTTTTTTCAGTTTGTTAATATTGACACGAACGGCCAGATCACTTGGTTTTTCGTGTAAAAGAAACAGTTCGTCTTTTGTAACCGGGTTGGGATAATTTTTAATTAAAGAAATCAGAATATTTTTTTGAACATCTCCCAAAAAAAGCTGCTTTTCATCATGAAATAGAATATTCTTTTGAAGATCTATTTGAAAATTTCTAAACTTTAAAATCTTTTTGAGGGTACTGGTTTTAGCTTTGATACGTATCAGAAGTTCTTCGGGATCGAAAGGTTTTTTAAGGTAGTCATCTGCACCGGCAATAAACCCCTTTGTAACAGATTCAATATCTATTAATGCGGAAATAATGATGGTCGGTGTGAAATCTTCGGCATTTCTCAGTTCAGTTAAAAGGTCTATGCCATTGATAAGAGGTACATTGATATCAAACAGATAAAGATCATAGGTATTGTCATAACTAAGATCCAGTGCTTCTTCACCGGTTTTTGCCCAGTCTACACTGTACCCATGCTTTCCCAGATATTTAATGAGTGTTTTTGAGAGGGAAGGATCATCCTCAAGTAAGAGAAGCTTAGTCAAAGTAGACTCCTAAATTAAAGGTAACAATATGTGCATAAGAGGTATTGTCAAATGTATGGGCATAGTTGAATGTGCCATAAAAAGATTTGTTGAAGCTGTAGGATGTAAACCATGAGAGTGCACGATAATCATCAAAATCAGGATAATAGGAATTGGCATAATTATAGGAAAAGGCAGTGTAGCAATTGTCACTTATACTGTATCCGTATCCCAAAGAGAGAGAATTAAAATTTTCATAATCGACTGTCGTACTGTCTCCACTGAGAGTATAACTATAATAAAAAAAAATATTTTGCTGATTGTTGATGAAGTATTCAAAGTTTATGGAAGCATAAAAATCATTATCTCTTCTATTTGCCGCATCATTGTTTGTCAGATCAAATTTGCTGCCGACTGAAAATCGTGTACGTGTTTTTCCTCTAATATAGCTATATCCTGCTGTCAGGTAAAGGTTGTTTTCTGTTGTATCATTGGAAAGGTTGGTAATGTAATAACTGGTATTGGCAAGAGAGATATTCCAGTTTTTCAGCATGTAGTTGACATAAAGGTTGAGGTTGCTGACAGTGTCATCAATCTGATTGAAGCTGATGTCGCTGCCGATTTGCAGGATGAGTTTTCCCGGGATCTTGTCATTGAGAGGACAGCCTTTCTCATTGACAAGTTCATCAAAAGAGGTATTGGGACAGTAATCTATGCTGTCTTCTACGCCATCTAGATCATTATCGACATATGCAAAAAGTATAGCATTCGTCATGAAAACAGGCAGTAGAAAACACCATAATCTCACCTATGCCCTCCCGATTGCCCAAACTTTGGCGTATGCCGCAAAGGTACCTGTTGGGTTGCCGGTGAAGCAGAAGGTATGGTGGTTGAGGGTTCTATATGCGGTAATGACTGTTGCCGTGTTATTATCGGTGACATGTGTCCTGAACCCGGTATGGTATGTACCATACTCCTATCCTCCTGTTTTTGTAAATACCGGTTGCTTGCGTGTTGCATACCCTGACTGTTTTGGCCAAAATTTTTTTGTAAATCCATCATAACTTTCTGACGGGTCTCCTGATTCATTGAGCGAAGTTTTATTTTGAGAGAATTCATTGCTTTTCGGCGTGCATCACCTTTGCTTTGTTTCACTTCCTGTACAAGTTTCTGCACTATCAGTTCATCGGTACTCTTCATTTCCGCCTGTAAAACAGAGACGGCTAAAAACAGAGACAAAACTAAAATAAATAGTTGCTTCATAAATACTCCTTTGATATTATAGTATAAAATTTTTGTTAGTTGATTGTTACTTTTATTTTTAGAGGCTTGATTTAAATTAACCGTTATTTACCAACTATTTGATACACTTCATCTTTCTTGTAAAAGATTCTAAAAAGGTAAAGGATAGTTGTGGTTAGACATAGGCATACGATCTCTTTTTTATTTACCACACTTTTATATATAATACTTTTTGGAAGTTATTTCTATTTGATCACCAATACGATCATCAAAGATCAGCAAGCACAAAACAGTACGATTCAGCTCTCTCTTGCCGAGTTTACTCCAGAAGTAGTACCGGTAACAGAGGAAACAGAAGAGGAAGAGGTTGTTGAAGAAGTATCTAACCCCGATCCTGAACCAATAATCAAAGAAGAACCTGTTGTTGAAAAGGTTGTCCCCGAACCTGTTACGCCAAAAGTTCTCCCCAAGCCAGTTGTAAAAGAACAGAAATTCAAAAAAAAGAAAGTTGAAAAAAAGAAAAAGCATAAAAAGAAAAAAAGAAAAAAGAAAAAAAGAAAAACACGCTCGGCTGTTAGTACAAGCAGAGGTGTAAAAAAACAGGGAAGCGGGCATGCAAGTACTGCACAAAAGAATCGTTTTCTAGTAAGGGTAAGACAAAGGATAAACCGTAACAAAAGTTATCCAAAAGCAGCTAAAAAAAGAGGAATGCAAGGGTCTGTCAAAGTAAAATTTACTATTTTGAGAAATGGAAAAGTTGCACATATTTCGGTAAGTGGTCCAACAGTATTTCACGCTTCTGCTCGAAGAGCCATAGAAAAATCTTTTCCCATTCGTACAAAAAATATACCGGTTTCTTTACCTAAAACAGTCAGTCTTACTTTACGTTATCAGCTTCGGTAATCTTGAGAGAAAAGTGCTGTTTTGGCCTCTGTTTTGACAAAGTGGTAACAAATTATTTAGTTTGAGCAGACTTTTCTTATAAAAAATATAATTTTAACACATAATTAACAATAGCATGCAACAATATCCCCAAAACAATTTTGGAGGAACGATATATGAAAAAGGGAATTTATCTCTCTATGGTATGTGCTGTATCACTATATGCGGCAGAAGCAGAACTTGGAACCATTGATGTCAATGCAAGTGTCGATACGCAGGTCATTGAAGATATTCATGGTGAAGATGTCCAATCAGCAGACTTGGCAGATGCACTGTTTAAACAGTCACCCAGTGTTGCATTGGTAAGAAGATCGGGAATTGCCAACGATATTATCGTACGTGGGCAGAAAAAAGACAATATCAATGTAACCATTGACGGTATGAAAATTTACGGTGCCTGTCCCAACAGAATGGACCCACCGGTCTCTCATGTCTTGACCAACAATATTGATTATGTTGAAATCAATGAAGGGCCATATAATGTAGAAGATTTTGGTGTTCTCTCCGCAGATGTGAAAATTCATACGATCAAACCTGAAAAAGAGGTGCATGGTGATATCAATGCCGGTTTTGGAAGCTGGGGCTATCAAAAAGGTGCTTTTTCTCTAAGTGGAGGAACTGATACAGTTCGATTCCTTGTAAGCGGTTCGACAGAAACAAGTGATCAGTACAAAGATGGTGACGGTAATGATTTTGTAGGACAGATTCAAAGAGAAATTGATGCGGGAAAAGTACCTGCAAAAGTACAATATCAAGATCAGTATAAAGATTTGGATGCCTATACCAAAAAAACGGTTATGGCAAAAATGTTTTGGGATATTACAGATGATCAAGAGTTAAGGTTGAGCTATACTGCCAATAGAAGTGATGATGTTCTCTATCCTTCTTCCAAAATGGATGCGCTTTCCGATGATTCTGATCTGTATAATGCAGAATATACTGCAAAAAATCTGGGTAAGTATTCCAAAGAGCTCTATATGCAGCTGTATCGTACCAAAGTTGATCACCCAATGTCAACAAAATATCGTGTAATGGGTGCACAAACCTATATGACACATGCACTTACTACGCAGGTGGACGGTGCAAAAATCAAAAATACATTTGATGTCGATAATCATGAAATTACAGCAGGTGTTGACTATACACTGCGTAACTGGGATGGCGGTTATTATAAAAATGAAGTACCGCTTCCTGAGAAATATTTTCACAGTATCTGGGATGTAGATACAAAAAATACAGCTTTCTTCATTAAAGATAAAGTAAAAATGGACAAGTTTGTTTTGGATATGGGTTTACGGTATGATGATACTTCAATCACTTCGGCCAATCCTTCACAGCAGGATAATGATTATAATGAATTGAACGGATATATCAACGGAACATATCATATGGATGCAAATACCAAATTTTTTGCAGGGTTTGGGAAGTCATCAAGAGTACCGGATGCCAAAGAGCTTTACTGGATAGGTTCTCCTATGACAATGCCTTCAGGAGCTGTTATGGCACCAGAAATTGGAACACCAGATCTTGATGCAACACAGAATTATGAATTTGATATCGGTACGGAAATTCAGTTTGCCAATAATATTGTGAAAGTAAAAGCATTCTATTCTATGCTGGATAATTTTATTGCCTATAATGCTTCCAAAATGCAGAACAGATATGAAAATGTAGATGCTACAGTATACGGTTTTGAAATGAGAGGTACCTACTTCGCAACGGAAAAGCTCTATTTTGATTATGGTATGGCATATCAAAGAGGAGAAAAGGATCATCCTCTTGAAGGACAAACCGGTACGAATATGCCTGAGATCCCTCCTTTCAAGTATAATCTTGCATTAAACTATGACTGGGATGATACACTGAATATGCAGGCGGAAGTTGTCGGTTCTGCGGCATGGACAGATTACGATGCTGAAAACGGTGAACAGCCTTTGGATGCCTATACTGTACTTAATCTGAAAGCAACTAAAACATTTGCCCAGCATTTTGAAATCACAGTAGGTGTAGATAATTTGTTCGATACGACCTATGCTGTTTCAAATACCTATAAAGATCTTATTTTACTGCCAACAGTAAATCCTGATGATTCAATCATACTTATGAATGAACCGGGTCGTTATGTTTACACAAATATAAGATATAAGTTTTAAAACGTTACTTATCATAAAGGAGGAGATGTGATCTCTTCCTTTTGTTTTTTTAATACTTCTTCTGCTTCCTACCAATGATCATACTGGCCTGTTTGTCAGGTTTTAAATTAAAACTGTTACAATTCTATAGGCACTAATGTTAAATTAGTGTTAAATTCTTGATGCGAATCAATTATATTTATCATAATGATAAGGTATAATAGAGGCATTGGCAATAATACAGTAGTATTGTTGACTAAATTCTTAGGAGGAAAAAATGAGCTATAAGCTAAGTAAATTTACATCGCTTGTTCTCGGTTCTGCTTTAAGTGTAACAACGCTTTTTGGTAGTGGAGCCCTGGATGATGTAATGAAAGAAAGAGGATTGACGCAGGCAGATCTGCTTGCCGCAGCCAAAACCTATACGCCTAGTGGTGGACGTGACAAATATATCGTATTCAGTTCTGGCGGACAATCTGGTCAGATGATGGTTTACGGTGTACCGTCTATGAGAATTCTAAAATATATCGGTGTATTTACACCGGAGCCTTGGCAGGGATGGGGTTATGATGATGACACCAAAAAGATTCTTGCAGAAGGTAACATTAGAGGAAAGGCGATTACATGGGGAGATACACACCACCCGGGACTTTCTGAAACAGATGGTAAATATGACGGGAAATGGCTTGTCATTAACGATAAGGCCAACCCAAGACTTGCCGTTATAGACTTGAATGACTTTGTTACCAAGCAAATTGTAGTGAATCCTGTATTCAAATCTGACCACGGTGGAGCATTCTTTACACCAAATTCAGAGTATATTCTTGAAGCATGTCAGTATGGTGCGCCGCTTGACAATAACTATCACCCGATTGAAGAGTATAAAGAGACGTATCGTGGTGGTGTAACAGTATGGAAATTTGATCCTAAAATAGGAAGAATTCAGCCGGATAAATCATTTACTATTGAAATGCCTCCTTATATGCAGGATCTTTCAGATGCCGGTAAAGAGGCAAGTTACGGTTGGGGATTTACCAACTCATTTAACTCTGAAATGTATACCGGTGGTATTGAAAAAGGGCTTCCTCCGTTTGAAGCGGGATGTTCAAGAAATGATACAGACTTTTTACATGTCTATAACTGGAAAAAACTGGCTGAGCTGGCCAAAGATGACAAAAATGTTAAAATCATCAACGGTGCCAGAGTTATTCCTATGGATGTAGCAGTTAAAAATGATGCACTTTTCCTGATTCCTGAGCCAAAGTCACCACACGGTGTGGATGTTACGCCAGACGGTAAATTCATTGTTGTCTGTGGTAAACTTGATACACATGCAACAGTTTATGATTTTGCGAAAATCCAGGATGCGATCAAAAATAAAAAATATGTAGGTAAAGATCCGTACGGGATTCCTATTCTTGATATGAAAAAGACAATGCACTGTCAAGCAGAGTTGGGACTTGGGCCGTTACATAACCAGTTTGGTAAAAACTGGAAAAAAGACGGTGAAATCTATACTTCTCTCTATGTTGACTCTCAAGTTGTCAAATGGAACTATCAGACTTGTAAAGTAGAAGACAGACAGAATGTTAACTACAATATCGGTCACCTTTGCGGAATGGAAGGTAAAACGGAAGATCCTCAGGGCGATTACATTATTGCACTGAACAAACTGGCGATTGACAGATTTAACGAAATTGGTCCACTGCACCCGCAGAACCACCAGTTGATCGATATTCGCGGTAAAAAAATGCAACTGCTTTATGATATGCCGGTACCTCTTGGAGAACCTCACCAGGCTGTAGCGATCAGAGCAAGCAAATTGCATCCTGAAGTACGTTATAAAATGGGTACCAATGCCTTTACAGGTAAAGTGCATGAAGGTAAAACACTTGCAGGTCAAGAGAAGATCGTAAGAAAAGGGAACCATGTGTATGTTTACGGAACAGTGGTTAGATCACATATCAACCCTGAACATGTTACAGTAAACAAAGGTGATACCGTCACATTCTATCTGACAAACCTCGAAAGAGCAGAGGATGAAACACACGGATTTACAGTAGACCATTACAATGTGCATACTTCACTTGAGCCTGGTAAAACGGTAGCAGTTACTTTTAAAGCTGACAGAGAAGGAGTATTCCCTTATTACTGTACAGAGTTCTGTTCTGCACTTCACCTTGAAATGATGGGTTACCTTTTGGTTAAAGATCCAAACAAGAAATATACAGCGGCGAAAAAGCTTAAAATGGCTGCAATGAGCCCTGAACAGCTTAAAAAAGAGTACGATCAGACTGTAGCAGTAAACAATGCGACAGACAAAGTTATTCAAAGTGTTGTGAAGTTCCTCAAAGATAACCACTATGAAAAGTATCCAACAATCAAAGCATTGGTTGAAGATGCACTTGATCAGTACGGTAAAATACCTGAGCAGAAGAAAAAAGCAGATGAAGCACTTAAAGCAGGTGATATAGAAAAAGCGATTCTCTTCGAAAATATGATTTGGCAATATATGGTTAAGACAGCCGATGTTGGTATTAGAGCGAAAGACCTCCTGGTTAAAAAAGTAGCTAAACCAATGAGTCCAGCTGCACAACGTGGTGAAGCAGCCTACCTTGAAGGTGGATGTAACGGATGTCACGTTATTGGAAAAGTATCTTCAGGTCCAGACTTGACAGGTGTTCTCCAGAGACATGAAAATGGTGAGAAATGGGTAAAAGAGTGGATCATGCATCCTGAAAGAATGTATGATAATCCATATATTAAATCTATGGTGAACTACTTCAACCTTCGTATGCCTAACCAGGGCATGACAGAGAAGCAGACAGATGATATCATCGAGTACCTCAAATGGATCGATGAAAACGCAAACCTCTTCTAGAAACTACATAGTATAAAGGGTGTCTACACCCTTTATACTTTCTAATTATAACTCCATCTTATTTATTGAAAATATAATTAATCTTGATAAATATCAAGTGTATTTGCAGGCAAATGAGATACAATAACTACTATAAAAGAGATAGTTATCTCAAAGGATTCAATTTGTTTGAATTCTTTGATATATCTAACAGAAAGGATACATATGAGTTCTTTGGCAAAAGCAAGAATATTTACACTGCTGGCACTTGGAATATTGCTCTACTGGTTTGTTGTTCCAGCAGTACTTACGCATAATGTTGTTGAAATGGGTCGACAGGGAAAAGGAGATAAGCTCTCTAATCTTACGATAAAGACTTGGGATTATTATCAGAAAGGGATGTATGTTTCTCCCAATATTCCCAAAGAGGATGCAGATAATCTTAAAAAGATGGTTGAGGATGATATGGAACTGAATGTGGTGACTGCACCAATTTGGTACGTTTCTCTTGAAGCACCGAATTATCCAAAAGATGCATTTCCTGAAGGAATTCCCGTTTTTTATCATTTTGACGGTTTCTCGGGTGATGTACATGAAATGAATACGATCAATCACTATATCGGTATGGACCCAATGGAGAGAGGGGCTCCCTATCTTCGTCTGCTGGCACCGTATGCACTTATTTTTGTAGCATGGATTATGGCAATGTTCATGATCTACAACAATAGAATATTTAATCTTCTTATGTTGGTTCCGGTAGCACTTCCTATTGTATTTTTAGGCTTTTATTCATACTGGCTTTATTGGTTTGGACATCATATGCATGACTGGGGTGCCTTCAAGATCAAACCGTTTACCCCTACAGTATTTGGAGATGGAAAGGTGGCACAGTTTACAACACATTCCTATCCGACAATTGGTTTCTGGCTTTTGGTTGCTATCAGTATATTGAGTATTCTGGCTTTGGCCGCAAAACGTAAATATCAAAAAAGTGAACGAGCGAAATAAATTATGACAAAAAAGATAATAGTCTCTATTTTTATAATGACGCATATATTGTTGGCGAACAATGTATTGCAGGAGGCTATTGACAAAGCAAAACCAGGTTCTCGTTTGGAACTACCCGAAGGTGTTTATCGCGGTAATATCGTCATCAATAAACCGCTGATTATAGACGGTAAGAACCAGAAGGCTGTTATAGAAGGTGACGGGAAAGGTACGGTTATTTCGATACGAAGTTCCGGCGTAACAGTCAAAAATCTTACTATACGTCACAGTGGTGAAGAGCATGAAAAAGTAGATGCGGGTATTTCAATCAGCAAGGCTACACAGTGCAGGGTTGAGAATAACCGGATTGTTGACTGTCTTTTCGGTATTGATATGGCTGAAGTAACCCATTCGGAGATCAACGGGAACTATATTGAATCCAAACCTTTTGCTTTGGGTATAAGAGGGGACGGTGTACGTTTATGGTACAGCAATGACAATCATTTGAGTCATAACCATCTGTATAAATCCCGTGATTTTGTGGTATGGTATTCCCATGGAAATACCATAGAAAAAAACCTGGGTGAATATGGTCGGTATTCACTGCATTTCATGTATACAGGTAAAAATTTTGTAAAAGATAATGTGTATAAACACAATTCGGTTGGAATATTTTTTATGTATTCCCGAGATACGATAGCTACAGGAAATCTGATACAGAATTCCATGGGTACCACCGGTTTGGGTATCGGCTTGAAAGATGCTGATAATTTTGTATTGAAAAACAATACGATTATCTATTGTGCAAGAGGATTGTTTATTGACCGTTCCCCTTATGAACCCGGTGCAACAAATCTTATTGAGGGAAACCGTATTATTTACAACAGTGAAGGGGTGCATTTTCACTCCTTGAGTCTGCACAATAAATTTTTGGATAATGTTTTTAAGGGGAATATTGAAAATATCATCAATGATTCCTATAATGCCAAAGTTACAGAGAATGTATTTGACGGAAATTACTGGGATGATTATGAAGGCTTTGACAGAAATGGAGACGGGATAGGTGATACACCGTTTAATTATTACAGTTATGCAGATAAAATCTGGCTGCTCAACCCTAACTTAAAGTTCTTTTACGGGTCACCGGTAATTTCTATTTTGAATTTTTTGGCAAAACTGGCTCCTTTTTCAGAGCCGGTACTGCTTTTAAGTGACAAACATCCTAAAATGTATGAAGGACAGGTATAAATGATGGAAGAGAAAGTACAAAAAACTGCTTTGAAAGATGAGCAGAAAAGACGACAGTTTATGAAACAGGCAGCAGGCCTTGGTGTACTGGGTATTGCGGCGGCAGGAGGTATTTGGGCAGCCAAAGGTTTTAAGCCTGAAAAAGGAAGATTGCGCCCGCCGGGTGCAGTACCTGAAGAGCAGTATCTTTCTATGTGTATCAAATGCGGTCAGTGTCTACAGGTGTGTCCTTATGACTCTATCAAATTGGAAGATTATGACGGCAAAGCCGGTGTCGGTACTGCCTATATCAATCCGTTGGAAAGAGGATGTTATCTCTGTGAGGCATTCCCTTGCGTACTGGCCTGTCCTACCGGAGCATTGGACCATGAAGCCAATGTGATAGAAAAGGTACATATGGGTATGGCAATTGTTGTCAATGAGAGCGCCTGTCTTGCGTTGGATCACAAAAAGGTAACGGGTGAAATGATTGGTAGAATCTATGATCATACCAAAGTGATCACTCCCCAGGAGCGTAAAAACAGAAAAGTAGAAATTTTTGCCAATGATCCCGAAAAAGTAATACTGCAAAAAGAACTTCTTCAGAAGCTGAGTGCACAGGAAGGTAAAGAGTGTAGTCTGTGTGCAGACATCTGCCCCTATGAACCTGATCCAAGCAGAGCAATCGGTATGGTTTCCAAAGAGGGAGGACTTTTTCCTGAGATACGGGATGCCTGTGTAGGATGCGGTGCCTGTGTAGAAGTGTGTCCTACCAAAGTCTTGCAGATACTTCCGTATGCAACGTATGCAGAGGTGTATGAAAAAAACAAAGGAAGTAAAAATGCGTAGTCAAATATGGGCAATATCACTGGGAGCCGTACTGTTTTGTTTCAGTGGCTGTAGTGAAAAAAAGTCCAATGAAAGCACTGGAGAAAGCGCTCAATCCGGCAGTATTGTTGTGACGGAAGGAGCGGTTAAAGCACTTAAAAAAGAAGACAACTCCAAAGAAAACAGCGGACAGTTCTACTACTCTTACAACAAAGAGAAGAAAGAGAGTGATTACAATGCTGAAACGTCAAAAGTCAGAACAGAACTTGATGCATACCGAGATATCCGCTCACCATATGAACGGGTACAGATTACACTGATGATACAGCAGTTGAGTCCAGATTACCGTTTGTTGTGTTCGGCATGTCATGATGATTATGCCAATGGTGTAATTGGTCCTGCACTTCTTGATAAAAATGCCACATTTATTTTTAGTCAGATCATGGCCTTTAAAACAGGAAAGAAAAAAAATGAACTGATGAAAGAGTTGGTAAACCGTATCGATGAGAAGAGACTGCAAGCTATTGCAAAAGAAATAGAAAGATTCAACAAAGAAATTAAAGAGATGAGGAGTAAAGAGAAATGAAACATGTATTGGCAGCAATCGTAACAGTACTGGCACTTGGAGCAATGTTTATGGTATACCAGTCCGACAGAGAAGTGAACAAACTGGAAGAGATCCATAAAATGATCGCAAAAACGCAAATAAAAGTAAAGCTTGACAATGCGCCGGTAGTAACACAGGAAGCAGCAGCGGAAACGATGAGTAAAGAGGAAGTGGAAAAAGCACAGGAAAAGAAAAAGAAAGAACTGGATGAAAAACTTCAGGCATTGAAAAACAAAGCCGGAAATATGGCAGCATTCAGTGTGAGTCCCCTCTATAAACAGAAATGTTCTTCATGCCACGGGGTAAACGGAGGAGGAATTATCGGTCCGAAACTGATTGGTTTAAGTGCTAAAAAGGTTTATACGGACCTTGAAGATTTTAAATCAGGAAGAAGAAAAAATTATGTAATGTATGGTCTGCTCAGTAAAATGGATGAGGGACAGCTCAAGGCACTTTCCGATGAGATCGGTTCGTTTGAGCAGAAACTCAAAGAACAGCAATAGTTAAGAGAAAAGCAGTTTTAAAACTGCTTTGAAGCCTCAGTAAAGGATAGCACATGGATAGATATAACGGCAGTGTCAAGGAGCTGATTAATGCACCGCTCCTGAGTACCCTGTATTATAAAACACAAGCCGGTAAACTTCGGCTTACCATTAGAGCATGGAGATGGTTGAGTATTATTATTATCAATTTGCTCTTTTTCCTCTCTTTCCATATTGATTTGCAAATGGTAGAGGGAACATTGAACGGTTCAAGGCTTTTTGGATTTCACCTGATAGATCCATTTACCGCACTTGAGATTTTTGCCGCTGAGCATCATTTTCATACCAATGTGATTATTGGAAGTTTGACGTTGATCATTTTTTATTTTCTTGTAGGCGGCAAGGCATACTGCTCATGGGTTTGTCCTTATGGCCTGCTCAGTGAGATAGGTGAACGTATCCATCAGATCCTGGTACGTAAAAAAATTATTAAAGAACATAAGTTCACCCCTAATGTACGTTTTGTTTTCTGGGCCATTTTTCTGGCAGCAGCAGCCATAGACGGTTATCTTGTATTTGAAGTCATTAACCCTATAGGATATCTAAGCAGGGCGATTACCTATGGATGGAGTTTGGCACTTGTCTGGGTACTTGTTGTCCTCTCCATTGAAATTTTCTACTCCAGAAGAGCATGGTGTAAATATGTCTGTCCTGTGGGAACAACCTATAATATGTTAGGTTGGGTCAGTATGACGAAGGTAAAGTGGGACATGAATAAATGTGACCACTGCGGTGCCTGCCTGAATGCCTGTTTTGAAGACCATGTTTTGGAGTTTATCAAACCCAAATACGATAAAGCACGTATGGAAAAAGGTGTAGAGACACAATTGGTAGTCAATGGTGACTGTACGATGTGCGGAAGATGTTTTGATGTCTGTCATACCGATGCTTATAATTATGAATTCAGATTGAAGGATTTGGTATAAATGTTGGTTTCAGTTGAAAATGTCAGCAAAATGTTTATGGGCAGTAAAGTTCTGGACAGTGTTGATCTGGAAATAGCACGTGGAGATCGCATCGCGATGATGGGACCTAACGGAGCCGGGAAAACAACATTGGTAAGAGCGATGCTTGGGTTTTACCATATTGACAGCGGAAAGATTTCTGTAAATGGTTTTGATCCTGTAAAAAGCAGGGTAGATGTATTGAAAAATATTAGTTTTATACCTCAGTTGCCGCCGCCTGTCAGGTTGAGTATTGAGGAACTATTGCTTTATATAGAACGGAGTTCCGGTGTTTCCCGGAAAAAAATATTTGAAGAATCTGAAAGAATGGATCTTGATATTAAAAATCATATTTCCAAACCTTTTTTCAAACTCTCCGGAGGTATGAAGCAGAAATTGCTGATTGCAATTGCACTTTCAAAGAAAAGTGATCTGCTTATTTTTGATGAACCTACAGCAAACCTTGATCCAAAGGGCCGTGAAAAGTTTTATGAACTGTTGACAGAAATTGATACAGAGTGTTCTACACTTTTTATTACACATAGACTTGATGAGATAGAAGGCTTGGTCAATAGAAAAATATATATGGATCTTGGAAAGGTAGTTGAAGATGAGAAAGTTTAGTATTTTCTTCTCCCTGATCTTTCTTACGCTTATTGCGTTTGAAGGATGTGAAAAAAAACCAATAGGTACGGTGCAGCAAATGCATTGGGACAGAGATATGTGTGAACGCTGTAAAATGGCTATCAGTGAAAGAAAATTTGCAGTACAGGTTATCAACCCTCAGACAGGAAAAGATTATAAATTTGATGATATCGGTTGTGCCGTATTATGGATGGATGAAATGGGACTGCCGTGGGGGAAAGAGGCGATTATCTGGATTACTGATGCAAAAACGGGTCAATGGATCAATGCAAAAAAAGCAAGTTATATCAGTGGTGCTATTACACCTATGGCCTATGGTTTTGCAGCGTATACCCATGACACGCTGCCTAAAGGACAAACGGTGTATACGTTTGATGAAATTTACAAAAAAATTAAAGAGATAGAAAAACAAAATAGTAAAAAAGTAAGGAACTACTGATGAAAAATCTTTTGCTTGTAGCCTATTTGGATGTCAAAGAGTCACTGCGTTCCAAGTGGTTTTATGTCTATTCTGTAGTATTTGGCGGTCTGATGGCACTCTTTTTCATTACCGGTGTTTCTGATTCTGTGGTAATGGGCTTTACCGGCTTAAGCCGTATGCTTCTGATTTTTATTCAGGTAACCATTATTATTTTACCTATTTTTATTTTGATTACGACGGTTAAATCAATTTCAGGTGACAGGGAGAGCAATGTGTTGGAATATATGCTCTCTTTCCCTGTTTCATTAAAAGATTACTACTGGGGAAAGATGCTGGGACGTTTTTTAACAGTGTTTATGCCTGTTTTCCTGGCTTTGATGCTGGGTGTCGTATTTGGCCTTTTTAAAGGAGGTGAGCTTCCCTGGAGAATGGTTTTCCTCTATTCCGGATTGCTGTTTTCTTTGAGTTTTGTATTTTTGGGATTGGCATTTTTTCTTTCTACCCTGGTAAAATCAACCGACATTGCTCTGGGAGGCTCATTTGTTGTCTGGATTACCATGTTGGCATTTATTGATATTGCACTTATGGGGCTGATGCTGCAAAACAGAATGAGTGACGGAATGATTATTACTTTGGCAATGCTCAATCCTATAGAAGTGTTTCGTATTGGGGCAATTTCACTCTTTGACCCTGAATTGACAGTTGTCGGTCCGGTTGCCTACTATCTTCTTGATACACTGGGGACGACCTTTCTAATGGTGTATGCACTTGTATATCCTATTCTTGTTGGAGCACTTTTGGCATATTTCGGCTATCTTGCTTTTAGAAAAAAAGATCTTTTGTAAGGAGAGAAAATGAAAAAAGTTGTATTGAGTTTATTGTTGTGTATTACGATGGGTATATCGGGTACGGTATTTGGTACCAAAATCATGCTGCTTGACCAGAATGCTACGGATCCTGTTTATATATTGCCTTTAAAAAAATACCCGAAATGGCTCTGTGAGGCAGAGCTTAAAAATGGTAAAAAAGTACAGTTTGTTTCTGTGAAATCACTTATGCAGACCTATCAACACCAGGATTATTTTCTTAGACACGGCTTGCTTTCCGCACCAATCAAAGCAATATATGTACAAGACTATATGAATGGTAAACGGGTAGATGCAACCAAAGCTTTTTATCTGTTTGGCAGCAGAATGACCGGACCGCACGGAGATGACCTTATCCCTTTTGCATCCAAAGAGAATGCAAAACTTTTTATGATGAAATATGGTGGTACAAAAATTCTGCCGTATGCCAAAATAACCAAAGGTTTAATCCGATATCTTGATATGTAAGGAAAATATGATGAAACGACCAGACCCTATTAATGAAGAGATTGAACTCAAGAACAATGTCTATATAGAAAGTGATACAGATCTTAAAGGTATTATTACCTATGTCAATGACTATTTTGCAGAAATATCCCGTTATACCAAAGAAGAACTTATTGGTCAGCCGCACAGTATTGTACGGCATCCGGATATGCCTAAAATTCTTTTTAAGATTTTATGGGAGCGTATTCAAAACGGACACAATTTTATTGCAGCGGTTAAAAATCTTGCCAAAGACGGAAGATATTATTGGGTATTTACCGATTTTGATGTTTTAAAAGATGATACAGGTACTCCTATAGGTTATAAAGCATCAAGAAAAAAAATATCAAAGCATGTCACCGATGTTCTTGATCCTATCTATAAAAAACTTGTAGAAGTGGAGAAAGAGGGTGGTATGGAAGCTTCAGAAAAGTATTTGACAGATTTTTTAAAGTCGCATGGTGATGATATTACGGTTGACAATATGCTTGAAGAGATACATAGGCTATATTAGAAATCTATTTAACACTAATTTAACATAAAAGTATTACTATACATTATTAGAAATATAAGGATATAAAATGAAAAAGATACTATTTGGACTCTTGCTTTTAGGAACTGTTTTTACATTTTCCCAGGCAGAAATGAAATGTCAGCCAGGGAAATGCGGTGCCGCGATGAAGGCTCCTGCCCAGGGTAAAAAAATGATGCACATGTTTCAGTCTGTGCCACAGAGTAAAGCGGTCTTACTTCAAACAGGAAAAGCTAAAATATTCTGCCCGGAATGTGGTATGACACTGCCTATGTTCTATAAAACAAACCATGCGGCAACAGTAAACGGACAAGTTAAACAGTATTGCTCTATGCACTGTCTGCTTGAAGATATGCAAAAAGGTGCAAAACCTACAGATATCAGAGTAGTTGATGTTACAACACTTCAGTTTATTCCTGTAGAAAAAGCAAGCTATGTTGTAGGAAGTCATAAAAAAGGCACTATGACAAGCGTAAGCAAATATGCTTTTGGTTCCAAAGGCGCAGCAGAAGCATTTGCAAAAGCCAACGGCGGTACTGTGACGGATTTCACAGGTGCACTGGCAGAAGCGAAAAAAGATTTTGCCAAAGAGAGTAAAATGATTGGTCAAAAACAGGCTATGATGGCACAAAAAGGTGAAATGGTTTACAATAAAATGTGTCAAAAAACAGATAAAAAATTTGAAACTGTTGCGCAAGCCAAAGCATTTGTTGCCGATACAGGTTTATGCCCGGGTGTTCAAGGTAAAAAGTTACAGGCAGTCGGACTTTATTTGAAAAACAGATAGGTACTCTCAGGGAGAATAGTTTGATATTCTCTCTCCTTTTTTAAAGATACAAAGGAATATGAAGTGTTAAGAAGGCTCATGATAACAGTAGGATTGGCTACTTGTTTGTATGCAGGAGGAGACAGTTCTGTAAAAGCAGTCAAATTGATACAAAAGGGAGAACGCATTGCCAAAGTGATGTGTGACCAAAAAAAATTACCTAAAGTTTCCGGAAGTATTGCAGAGGTTGAAGTAAAGATTACGGAGAGTCAGGCATGTCCTTCTCTTTCCAAGTCCAAACTTGAAGCTGTGGCCTATTATGTAAACCATGGCAGCAGCAATATAGCAGTACATACAGCACATATTCATGTACCAAAAGATGCAAAGTGCCCGGTATGTGGTATGTTTGTCAGTAAATATCCAAAGTGGACCACCATGATGAAACATGATGGCAAAACATATTATTTTGACGGGGTGAAAGATATGATGAAATATTATGTTTTTGATGGGGATTTTATATATGATCGCAATCATATCAGTAGTATGGATGTCAGTGACTACTACACTCTTGACAAGATTTCTGCAAAAAAAGCCTTTTATGTTTTGGACTCAGATATTTTCGGACCGATGGGACGAGAGCTTATCCCTTTTAAAAGTCTGAAGAGTGCACAAAATTTTTTAAAAGACCATAATGGAAAAAAAATTGTCCGATTCAATGAGATCACTGGTAAAATGCTAATGAAACTTGACGGACTGGACTGATTTGTGATTAAATCATTTTACTTACTGGTCTCCTTTATGGGGATTTTATGTGCAGGAATGTTTTTGCACTATATGACTTTTGATGCAAAGAAAGAGATCTCGGAGCTGAATGCCATTGTGGCAATAAGTGGTATCTCTTCCCCCTCCCTGAGTGTTGCTTTTTATGAACCGAGAATTCTCTTGTATGGGATGGAGCAAAACCCTGCTTATCCTGAAATGGAGCCGATTGACAGAATGGATTTTGTATATGAAAAATAATACTGTACGAGGAAATGCGTTTTTCCATTTTTTGACACTGCTTCTGTTTAAACAGAAAAGTAAACACATAGGTGCCGTACTGATCTCTGTTATTATTATTTTTCTTTTAAGTTCTGTACTTTTTATCTCTTCTTCTCTTCAACAGACATTATTGGGAACACTGGCTCAGCAGCCTGATTTTACTGTAAGCCGTATTGAGGCCGGGAGAGCAGTCAATACACCGCTGTCATGGCTTGACCAAATTGTAGAAATACACGGTGTCAGCAAGGTGACACCGCGTATTTACGGAAGATACTATTTTGCTCCGCGTGAAAAATCATTTTTAATTGTCGGTATTGATTTTTTTGATGAACAAAACAGTGATATGCTTAAAAAAATATTTCAGGGGCTTGATCTGAAAACATTTTTATCTAAACCCAATATGCTTGTGGGAGAAGGGGTTAAAAACTATTTAAGTACACATTATTATGACAAAGCTTTTTCGTTTAAGACACCCAATGGAGAGTTTAAGTCAGTCAATATATACCAGACGCTTCCTGAAAAGAGCAGGCTTATTGCCAATGATATGATATTGATGCCTATTGAACTTGCCCGGAGTATTTTTGGTTTGAAGGAAAATGAGGTAACAGATATTACATTTAATGTTCCCAATAATGCGGAGTGGGACAATATTGTTGCCAAACTGCATTTGCTTTTTTATGATGTAAGGGTTGTAGAAAAGAGAGAAGTTAAAAAAGCATATGAAAATCTTTATAATTACAAAGGCGGGCTCTTTTTAATTCTTTATCTAATCAG
>Ga0256843_1001012_pt1 | contig 22900 bp, 25 predicted proteins | sample AlvinellametaG_FD_191572 | JGI IMG/M metagenome (GOLD analysis project Ga0256843, IMG submission 191572) | Pompeii worm associated microbial communities from hydrothermal vent at the East Pacific Rise, Pacific Ocean - Alvinella | ecosystem: Host-associated > Annelida > Integument > Unclassified ... | reverse complement strand
AAGTCCAAGAGCGATGAGTGAAGATGATATGCAAAGACTACTTTTACAAACAAGAGTATATCTTGAAAGTTTTGGATTTAGTGTAGAAGAGAAAAATCCATACCCATCATGGAAGCCTTTTATCGGTGAGTTTGCCCAAAAAGTACAAAGTGTTAGTAAAAAGTATTTTGACAATAGCAACTTTTATGCTATCCATGCTGGACTTGAGTGTGGAGTGATACTTAGTAAAAACCCGCATCTTGAAGCTGTAAGTATAGGACCAAATATCTACTATCCACACTCAACACGAGAAAAGGTAGAGATAAAAAGTATAGAAAAAACTTTGAAACTTTTAGAAGAGTTAGTCTAAGTTTATCTTCTCTTCTTTTGGAAGTCCTATTTTACTTTTTTTGTGATATTTTTTTATATTTTTTGTTTTATGATATCTTTTGTATTTTTTACTTAGTTCATATTTGTTTATCTGGTTTAGATATTTACTATCATCAAATACAACGATACCATCTGCTCCAAAAGCTACTATACAACTAAAGACTAACAAAAACAGTTTCATCTTTGATCCTTGTTTTTGTTGTATTGTATCAAATAGATTTAATATATTTTTATGAAAAATAAAGTAATTTGATAATAAAAGGTATATTTTATTTATCTTCTTTGTCTGTTAAAAAAGAAAAAAGGTACTAAAAATGCTATCTCTATCATGATAGACAGTAAAACTACTTTAAAAGTTCCGTTTGGAATATCTGTGTATGGTAGTCCGCCTGTGTTCATACCAAAAAAACCAGTGATGAGAGTAAGTGGTAAAAATATACCTGATATGATAGTAAGGATATACATGTTCTTGTTCATCTTTTCATCAACTTTAACTCTGTAAAAGTTATATAAGTTATCTAGTTTTTCCATTGCTGACTTTGAAAGTTGTTCAACTCTGTTTATATGTTCCAAAAGATCAGTATATGAGTGATTGATCTCTTGAGTCTGTTTTTTTTGATAGTTTAAAAAAAGTTCATATGCTATATGTGCGTGAAAAGTTAGTCTATGTACAAGTGATATCTCTTTTTTATATGTGTGCCATTTATGCATAAAATCACTTTTTACTTTGTTGTCATATAGAGCTTCTTCAAGAAGTTCACACTCTATATGATACTTTTGGATATCTTTGATAAGTTTTTCCATTTTGTCATCCAAGTAGTCTATCATATCAGGCAAATTACCAAGTTTTTCAAGCTGTTTGGTTTGTCTGTTGTATATAAGTACTTTATCTTGTTCTATAACAAAAGCATATGAAGTTACAGATAGGTTGTTTTCTTTTTGAAACTCTGGAAGTCTTAGTATCAAAACACAGTAACCATCACCTATCTCAAAACTCGAAGGATGTTCAGAATACTCTATATCCTCTAAAAGGTATTTATTTATAGTCATTTTCTACTCTTTGTAAAAGTTTATGTATGTCATTTATAGCTATTTTTTTTCTTTTGATATCTATAATGCCATCTTTTTTAAGTTGTTGGAGATATCTGTTTACAACAGCTCTGACACTTCCTATCATAGATGCTATCTCTTCGTGTGAAAGTTTTTGTAAAAGTGAAAACTTTTTTATAGGATCTTTTGAGTCGATATTTTTTAAAAGAAGTTTCATAAGTCTTGTTGATGTGTCATATAGTGATATATCTGTTGCTAACTCTTCGAGTTCTCTCATCTGTTTAGCCATATATGGATAAAACATTTTGTTAAACTCTGGATTTGTCTCTATCCACTCTCTTACCTTTTGTATAGGAAGTTGTAAAACTTTTGATGTTTCAAGTGCAGTTGTCATAACTTCGTGAGTTTTGCCATCTAGTACAGTTAAAACATCAAACATATCGTTTTGTTTTAGAAGATATAGTGTTTGTTCTCTGTTGTTTTGAGGATTGTACTGATAAACTTTTATCAAACCACTTAATATGATATAAAAATATTGTTGAGTTTGATCACTATCGATAGCAGTACTACCTTCTAAATAAGTGATAATTTTTCCATATTTGTTTATGTCTTTTAGCAGATTATTGTCAATATATTTAAAAGTATCTATTTTTGTCAGATTTAGCACTTATATAACCCCAAAGATTTTCTTTGGGATTATATCTTATTTTTCCTTGTTGTCTTTATCAAAAGTTTTTATAGCTTTTTCTTTGAACTCTTTTATTTTACTTATGAGAGATTCAAAAAGTTTTTCAGCTTTATTTTTACCTTTTATCTCTTTTTCTATGTTGTTTATTGCATCATCTAACATTTTATATGTTGTATCACTAGTACTAACATATCCTAGTGTTTTAGCTATCTCTAACTCTTCTTTTGCTTGATCTAAGTGTCTTAATGCTTGGTTTTTATCACTTTTTGCGATCAAAGAAGCTGCTTTTATCAATCCTTCTGCTTTGAGTATAGGTATAGGAAGGACGATTTTTTCTTCTACTAGTGTATTTAGTGCAGTTTCTAAAACCATTTTTGCTTCATGTGTTTTGTTGTCATGAAGGTATTTTGCTGCCAGTTTTAGTGCATCTGGATAAGAAACTAGCGGGATACTAACTGTTATGATATTTATTTGACTTTGAAGAGTGTTTAGAAGTTTTCTTGCATCTTGCAGTTTACCATCAGCTATAAGCTTTTTGACAACTTTTATATCATCTTTAACTTTTTTAAGATTTCCTACAAACTCAATAGCTTTAACACTACTATCTACTGGTAAGAGTTTAGGTGTTTTTTTGTTTGCTAGGATCACTTCTAGTTTTCCTATCGCATCTTCAAGATCTTTTATAGCATCTTTTGTATCTTTTTTATCTATATCAACTAGTACCTTTTGTGTTAAAAGTAGTGATTTTACAGCTTCTTGTACTAGTGCTACTTGATGAGTTTTTGCATCTTGTTTTGCTTGTTTGATGGTTTCTTTAGAAACCTCTGTTGATGTTTTGGCATATACTGCTGTACTAAAAAGCAAAGTAGCAGTTGCTAAAGATATGAGTGTTTTTTTCATAACTTTTCTCCTTAAGTTTTTTTATAAAGAGATTTTAGCTAAAGACACTCATAACTTCTGCTACTTAAGTATCACTTGTTGCTTTTTTATCTTTTTTGCATAAGTTACAGTTTGTGCATAGTTTTCTTTTTGGTTTTTGAAGTTTTTTAGAGTTAAAAAGATCTTTATCTGCATAATGAATCATCTCTTCTAAAGAGCTACCTTTGTTTGTAGATAATCCGGTAGAGATAGTAAAGTTTAGTTTGATATCTGCTAGTGAAAAGGTAGTGTTTGTTACTTGACTTCTTATGTTGTTTATAAGTTCACTTGCATCTAAAGGAGTTATATCTTGAAGTAATATACAAAACTCATCTCCTCCAAATCTAGCGACAATATCTTTGCCTTTGGTGTTTTTTTCCAGTATTTTTGCAAGTTCTTTTATAGCTATATCGCCAACTAAGTGTCCATATGTGTCATTTATCATTTTAAAGTCATCTATATCTATCATACATATAGCCAAGTTGTCGTTTTCTTTATATGATTTGACTGCTTGTTCATAAAAATATTTTTTATTAGCAAGATTGGTTAAAAAATCTTTATTTGTAAGATCTATTAGAGATTTGATTCGTTGTTCTTTTTTGATGACAAGTTTTAGTCTGGTTACTATGTCTTCTTCCAATACTGCTAGATTTATAAACTCTGACGCACCTTCTTGGATATAATAGTCTAACATAGACGTATCGTTGGTTGCTACTATATATGTAAGGGAAGTATTTTTATAGTGATTGTTTAACTCTTTTAAAATCGAAAAATTATTTATCAATACAATAGATATATTTTCTTTGTTTATAATATCAATAGCATCAGAAGTATCTGTGTAAAAATATACTTCAAAAGAGTTCTTTGATAAAATATTATTTATATTATTTGAAAATTTTAAAATCTGTTTATTTATCAAAATCTTAGCTTTTTTTAGCTCCATTTTCCATCCTTTTGTTTACCTTGTTCCTATATCGGTAAAACTAAAATAAACTTTAGTAAAAAAAACTTTTCTTTTGAAATTTTGCTTTTTTTATGTTAGTTTTGTAAAATGCTAAGTATGAAAGATTTAAAAATACCGTACTTAAGTATCATGATATTAACAATAATTGTACTTGTATCTTTTTTTGGAAAAGCTTTATATTCACTTAGTCCATATCAACTTCATCCTGATTTGATACTTCTTTCTCCTTCATATGAGCATCCTTTTGGAACTGATAGGTTAGGAAGAGATATCTTGGCTAGAGTTATCGAAGGTGGGAAAGTTTCTTTGACGATAGGAGTGCTTAGTGCTATCATATCTTCTTTGGTAGGTCTTATGATAGGTGTTATATCAGGTTTTATGAAAGGCTGGATTGATAAAGGAGTTGTTATCATGATAGATCTATTTTTAACATTTCCTACTTTTTTCCTTTTGTTAGCACTTATAAGTTATATGAATGCATCTGTGTGGATACTTGTTTTTATCATAAGTGTAACAGGTTGGATGGGGATGGCAAGGATGATAAGAAGTGAAAGTTTTGCTATCAGTCAAAAACCATATATAAAAGTTTTGAAGTTAGCAGGTGTTAGTAAAGTAAAGATAATCTTAAAATACTTTACACCTGTACTTGCTCCGATATTTTTTATAAGTTTTACTTTTGGTGTTGGTGGAGCGATTTTGGCTGAAAGTGGATTGAGCTTTTTAGGTATAGGTATCATGCCTCCACAGATAAGTTGGGGAAGTGTTTTGAGTGAAGGAAAAGGTATAGTGGACATAGCCCCTTGGGTTAGTTTTTTCCCAGGGCTAATGATATTTTTAGTGGTGTTTTGTTTGGTAAATATAAGTGATTTTTTACAAAAATTTACAAATCAAAAGGATAGTTACTAAACTTCCTCTCTCTCCCATGCTGGGAAAACTCTATCTATAGCTTTTGTTATCTTGCCATGAGTTATAGGTTTTAAGATATATCCTTTTGCCCCGCTTTTGATAGCTTCCATGACCAAATTTTCTTCTCCGTGAGAAGTTACCATGATTACTTTTGCATCTTTGTCTTTATCGATGATTTTTTTTAGTGCATCTATCCCACTCATCATCGGCATAGTTATATCCATAGTTACTAGATCTGGACTTAGTTTTTCATAAAGATGTATAGCTTCATCTCCTGACTTTGCTTTTCCTACTACTTCATGTCCTAAATCTTCCAACTGTTTTGTTAAATTGTTTCTTATGATTAGGGAGTCATCCACTATCAAAACTTTTAACATACTTCCTCCTTAACTTTATTTGTTTCTAGTATCGTGCAGTAAATCTTACATCTATCAAAATCTATCTCATAAATAGCATATTCTTTACTGTTTTTTATATCGGCTGTTATCTGTTTATCTGTAGTTACACAAGGTGTACTTATGGTTATGGAGTTATAATCTTCTGGAAAGTTAGATATAGCAAGACCTACAATAATATTTGTAACTTCTTTGAAGATTTCGTATTTATCTATATCATCACTATCTTCTATCATAAATATCTCTCTTAAAGTATCTACTATTTCATCTGGTAAACTTAACAAACAGTTGTTGTATCTTTTTGAGTTGTTAAATGTTATATTGATATGGTTATATCCAACAAGTGGCTCTATCGTATCTATATATCTTTTGTTTTTAAGTTGATAGTTTTGTTTTGTTTGGTTTAAAAATGATAGTATTTGAGAAGTTATAGAGTCTAAGATAACTTCCTTATCATCTAAACTTTTATAACACTCCAGTTCGATAGGTAGTAAAAACTCAAACTGGCTTCCTTTGTTTTTTTTACTTGTGATAAAGACTTTACCGTCTAGTTTTTGTACTTCTTGATATATAGCGCTCATACCAACACCTCTACCTTTTAGCAGATCAACACTATCACAGGTACTAACACCGTCTAAAAAGATAAGGCTTAGTTTTTCTTCTTCTGTTAAGTTTTCACACTCTTGTTGAGTTTTGAGTCCATATGCTACAACTCTTTGTATAAGTTTATCGCTGTCTATACCTCCACCATTATCAGATATTTCCAGTAAGACAGTATTTTGTATCTGTTGAAAAGAACAAGATATAGTACCTATAGGATCTTTTCCAAGTTCTTCTCTTGTTTCAACATCTTCTATACCATGTACTAAAGAGTTGTTAAAAAGATGCACTAAAGATTTTGTAAATGGTTTGAATTTTTCAGGAACTATAACATCTTTATCTCCTGTTATCTCAAGCGGATATATAGGTTTTTCCAACTTTTCGGATAAATTTTTTAAGTATTTTTGATATGGTAAAAGAAGATTTTTTAGTGGTATATATCTAAATCTATTTAAATAAAAAAGTATCTCCTCTATCTTTTTTTGAAACTTTTCATCAACAAAAGGTAGATTTGATATCTTTTGTTCTATGTTTATTAGATCATTTTCTTTTATCGTTATGTTTTTTTCATATTCTAAAAAGTTAGAGTTAAAGTTTGATTTTATGATTTCAAGATCTTTTTTTAAACTGTTTGATAACTCTTGATACATATCGCTAGTTATGGTTTTGGTTTGTTTTACTTTGTCTTCTATGTGGTGAATAGTATTTACTATATATATCATCTCTTGTTGTGAAAAGTTACCTTTAAATGTATGTAACTCTCTAAGCAAAATCTCTATGGATTTGGGAGGTTCTTTTAAAAACTCTTCAAATTCTTTAACTAGTTCTAAAAATGCATCTTTGTTTGTTGCTATGGCTAAAAGCATATTTTTTATATTTTCTTGATTGTAAAGTTGTGTTTCCAACTCTTTTTGTTGGGTTATATCTTTTAGTATAACCATGAAGTTTTGGTTATCAAGCTGTTTATATGAAATATTTACGATTTTATTGTTGATATTTTGCTCATTTGGTAAAAGTGAAATATATAGCTCTTTTTCTAACTCATTTTGAGTTTCTAAAATATTTTTAATACCTTGTTGAAATAGTAGTTTTTTATCATGATCATCTTTAAAAAGTAGTTCACTTATATCTAAACCTTCGATATCATCTAGTTCAAATATATTTAAGCACTTTTGTGAGTATCCGCTGTTGCATTTTAGATCTTTGTCAAAAGATAAGTATCCCTCTTTTGCATTGTTAAGCAAGTTGTTTATCTGCTTATTTAGTTGTTTCAATCTATTTTTATCAAGTAGTGTATGAACTGTTTTGTCAAGAGTTGTTACAATTTTTTCAAGATCAACAGGTTTATGTAAATAGTTTGTTACTCCTAGTTCTATACAGCTTTCAAGATATTGAGTATCATTATATGCAGAAAGTATTATGATGTATTGTTCAGGATTTATCTTTAAGATTTTGCGACTCATTTCAAGTCCATTCATCTTTGGCATATTTATATCAGTTATAATAAGATCAAAACAAGTTTCTTTATATCTTTGTAGTCCCTCTTCACCATCTTTTGCTACAGTTATATCTTTGAAAAAGTTTTTTAACATTTTGAGTGTTTGTTCTCTTGCATCAGCATTATCTTCTACATATAGCAACTTTAAAGGTTTTGTCAAGTTTAAAAGCTCTTGTACTTTTTGTTTATCTACATTCATGATATCTCCTGTTTTGTTCTCTTTATATCGTCATTTTCTGTTAGTTTTATAGTAAATACAGCACCTTCTTGAGCATTTTTGACATAAAGTTTACCATCACAATGATCTTCTATAATAGTTTTTGACATATACAGTCCAAGTCCTGTACCATCTTTTTCAAGTTTTGTAGAAAAGTATGGCTCAAATATCTTGTCTATGATATCAGTTGGTATTCCTCCTGCGTTGTCTTTAACCAATATAAATGTTTCATTTTTTTCACCACAAATCGTTTCTATCTCTATGTATGGATTTTGTATTTTATTTTCTAAAAGAGCATCTTGGGCATTTTTTAGTAGATTTAAAAGTACCTGTTTGACTTCATTTGGATAAGTTTTGATCTTTTTGTTGCAACATAGGTTAGTTTTGATTTGTATATTGTGATTTTCTATAGAAACTCTGGCTATGTGTAAAGTACCATCTATAAGTTCTTGTAAAGCTATAACTTTTTTTTCTTTGTTTTGTTTAAAAAAGTTTCTAAAATCATCTATAGTATCGCTTAAGTGGTTTGAGTATTTTGATATTTTTTCTACCTCATAAGCTAACTCGTCTTTATCACATTCATCAAACATCAACTTTAAACTTATGTTTGTTGATGTTGCACTTATGGCTGAGAGCGGTTGTCTCCATTGGTGGGCTATCATATTTATCATTTCACCCATTTGTGCCAGTCTTGACTGATGAAGTAGCTGTTTGTCTTTTTCTCTTATGATTTGAAGTTCATCCTGAACTTTTTTTTCAAGGTTTTTGTTTGCATTTATTAGGATATTTGCCAAATCTTTTAACTCTTTTGAGTATTGTAGTGTTTTTTTGTTGGAAATATCTATAGCATGAGAGATAAGACCTATTTCATCATCTCTATTTGTATATGGAACATTTAGTTTTACTTCATGATCAAAATTTTTAAGAATATCAGCCAAGTTTTTTAAAGGATATAATAATTTTTTTAAATATATATACAGTCCTATAAAAGTAAATAAAATAAAAATAAAACTTATAAATAAAAATATAAAATATTTTTTCATAAACTTTTTAAATCTGCTAGTAGAGTAATATATCTCTAGTTTACCAATCTTTTTTGTACTGTTTGGCTGATACAAAAATGTAGAAGTTTTGATAGTAGAACAGTTATTTTTTTTACTTTTTTCAAAAACTTTTTTATCATGATCATATATGATCACTTTTTCAACATTTTTATTTTTTAGAATTTGTTTTGATATCTTTTCTAATTTTTTGTTCATATGTAAAAAAAGATGGACAGATATAAAAGGTGCATAGTTGGTGGCTATAAGATTTGCTTTTTCTTCTTCTATCTTATAAAATGCTTTTTTATTTAGTACTGTAGCTCCTGTAAATAAAAGAAGATTTAAAAGCACAAGAATAACTCCTATAACAAATAAGATTTTATTTGCAAGAGAACTTTTTTTGTTAATCATGATAATATCTCACCACTTGATAAAAAATATCTAAAAATTTTATTTTATATAGTTTGTTTATTTCGTTATTAAAGTATATATTTGTCTCATCTTCTATATGTAGTGATATCAATGCTCCTTTTTTTAAATATTTTAATTCATAAGAAAAGGTTATAACATGTAACTTTTGTGCTTTTTTTATGATACTTCTAACTTGAGAATCCAAACCTTTTAAGATATATATAGCAGTCGTTTTTATATTATCTTTGATATCTTTAAACTCTTTGATTTGAATTTTTAGTTTATAGCTACCTAGGTGTTCTTGGTAGTTTTTGTATATTAGTTCTTCTAATTCTTTTGCTTTTTCATAGTCGCTATCATGATATACGATAGTAAAGATGATCGTATTGTTATATAGTTTTTTATCTATATCCTTATCAAGCAATATAAGTTTAGGATATATATTTGCTTGAGCTTTTAAAAGCAAGTTGTCATAGTTAAATCCCAAAAGAGATATATTAATAAGTAAAAAAAGTATTAATTTTTTCATTATTAAAACCTCTTTGAAAAACTTATAACAAAAGTTCTTCCTACATCTGGATAGTCATCTTGATAAGTGTTTGGTTTAGATGGATAGACAACTTTTGTATTGAAAATATTTTTTATTGATAGGTTAATATTTATGTTTTTATGAAATTTTTTACAATTTAAAGATAAGTCAGTAATAGTTGAAGATTTTATATCATCTCTTTTATCTTGTGTTAGTCTTTTTTTGGGGCTACTGTATTTGATTATTGTAGATAAAGATAAATTTTCTTTGATGTTATATATATAGTATCCTTTTGCCAAGACCTTTGAAACAAGTGCCAATTTATTATCAGGTGAGTTTGCTCCATCTGTGTATGAAAAGTTTACATAAAAGTTATCTTTTGGAGTAAAGTGACTTTTTATCTCAACTTCTAATCCATATAGTATGTTGTTATTAGGAGAGTTTACATACATATTGTTTGGTGTGTTATTATGAATTTGGTTGCTATTTATGATATAAAACAAACTGCTTTGTATAAAGTTGTCATTTGAAAAGTGTCTTATATATGAGGCTTCATAAGTTTCTATTCTTTCTGCTTTTAAGTTAGGGTTACCAACTCTTGAATGGTTATTTACTGTGTATAGTTCTTGCCAAGATGGGGTTCTGTGAGATTTTGAATATAACAGTTTTAATATATTTTCATTGCTATAAGTATAAACTAAAGATAGTTTTGGTTCTATTTTAGCTTCTATATGAGTATTTTTTTCATAGTTTATACTATATAAAAACTGTAATTTGTGATTGTAGATATATTTATCTGAAATATTAAAAATATAGCTTGTTCTTTTTGCATTTTTATCAAAAAATGGCATAGTATTACTATAGTCAACATAACCTATACCATTATCTCTATCTGTTATTTTAGATACGATATCGGTAGTTTTTGAATGACTGATTTGACAGTTTGTTGAGATAAAATGTTTTTTGAACCCTTGATATGTAAAGTTAAATGTATAAAAAAGTTTTTCTTGTTTTGCAACATTTTCTCCATATATACCGTTTGGAAATGTAACTATTTGCATAGGGTTTGATAATTTTGGAAGTTTTATGCCATTAGGTAAAAGTTTTGACTTTGTATCTAATGCATTATAGTTATAACCAATTTTTGTATTGATTGTTTTATTATCATAAGTTTTTTTATAACCAAATGTTAGATAGTGATTTGGTAGTTTAAAGTAATTATCTTCTTGTGATGGAACATTGTTTAACCCAAAAGCTGATCCTTGTTTATATGCAAGAAATCTTGATTTTATATAAAAGTTTTTATATTTTAATCGTATTCCTAAGGAGTAGTTTCTAAGGTACAATGGTACATCTGCAGGTGTTGAAAGTGGACGATTGTCTATCGGATGAGGAAAATTTAACATACCAGATGCTAAACCATCTCTTTGTATATGTACACTATTGTCATGTTTTTTATAGTAAAAATCAGTAAAAATTTTTAAGTTTGATGTTTGATAACTTTTTATAAAACCTAAAACTCTATAATTGTTATCTCCTATTTTAGAAAATATGCTATTTTGTTTCATATCTTCTGCAAAAGTGATTATATGTATGCTTCCCGCATAGGAAGGTATGTTATCTCCTTTGTTTCCTGGACCTCTTATGACTTCGATTCTTTTTATTAATTCTATGGGCATATCAAGATATTCACTATATCCATCAAAAAGTATGTTATTTACTAAAATACCATCTATAAATAGTTTTGATTGTCCAAAAGATACAGGATTTGAACCTCTAAATATTACTGATTTGTAGTTTAGGTTATCACTTGTGATATCAAGACTAGGTATAAGTTTTAAAGCATCAAGTAAAGTGTTACACCCTAGTTTGATAAGAGTAGAGTTTTTCAATACTGATACAATATATGGTTGATAGTGTTCATTTGCTTTTGTTTTTGTAGCTAATCTATCATATTTTTTTATTTCATTGTTGATTGAAGATATTAAATGTGCAATATTTTCAGACGAGAATAGATTGGTAAAAAAAAATAATAATATTACAAATAATTTCATTGAAGTGATACTCCTAAATTTCTATCTTTTAGGAATATCGGCAATTATAAAATATTTTTTAAATAAGGGTTCTTTCCTGCTAAACCTTTTTTTGTTGTTAGACAAGGATATCTAAAGCCATCATATTCTCCACCTTTACCTATGATTTGAAAGTGAATATTTAATATGTGTAGATATCTTATAAAATTTTTTTCCATTGCTGCATAAATAAAATCTATTTTATATGAGATAAGATAGTAATATATATCTTTTATAAATCTATATAAAATCTCTTTTGTATCTTTTAAATTTCTAGTGTTTTTGTCTATAAAAACTCTTGAAAGTTCAGAAAAATTTGCATTTTTATCTAGTTCTAAGTCAATCTTTAAGTATTTTTGTGTTGGATATAAAAAGGGAGGGTTTATTATAAGTCTTGTTGTAGCACATATCTTATTATTTTGATCATAAGCTATAAAATGGATAGAATAAGGATCATATTCATCATGATCTAACTTATTTTCATCATATTTTAACTTTAGTTTTTCACATACTATTTTATGTCTAAATTGAAAATATTCTTTACTTAATTTTGTATGATCTTCGACAACTTTAAAAGTAAACATGTAAAATATCCTTTAAAAAAATGAGATTATATGAAATATTTACTTGAAAAAGAATCAAAAAAAAGAGATAGTTTACAAGAGTTAAGTTATGATAAACCAGATCCTCTTTTAGTTGCAACTAGATATAAAGATGAGTATATTTCACTTATTTGTGCTTTGTTTGCTTATGGCAATGCAAAACAGATAGTAAAGTTTTTAGATAAGTTGGATTTTTCTTTACTTCAAGAGAGTGATGAGGTTATAAAAAAATCTTTAAAAGGCTTCTACTATCGTTTTCAAAATCAAACAGATGTAGCAGAGTTTTTTATAACTGTAAAAAGGTTAAAAGAGTATGATAGTATAGAAAATGTTTTTTATGAAGGTTATAAAAAAGAACATAGTGTTATAGATGGTTTAAATAGTTTGATATCTAAGGTATTGGAGTTAAACTCATATAAAAGTCATGGATATAACTTTTTGGTTGGATCAGCACCTACTATAAAATCAAAGTCAACTTATAAAAGATATAATATGTACTTAAGATGGATGGTAAGAGATAACAATCTTGACTTTGGTTTGTGGAAAAAAGTGGATAAAAAAGATCTTTTGATCCCTTTGGATACTCATACTTTTAAAGTTTCTCAAAAACTAGAACTTTTAACAAGAAAGAGTTATGATTTAAAAGCTGTTTTGGAACTTACAAATAAGCTAAAAGAGTTTGATGAAAATGATCCTGTAAAGTATGATTTTGCACTTTACCGCATAGGTCAAGAGAAAGTTTTAGATAATCTTAAATAATCTTCGATAAAATAAGCAAAAAATTTTAAAAGGATTTAAGGTGGGTGAAGTTTTTACTTTTTTTGGTGTAATAAGCCATAGCCATGGATTTATCTTGGTTGCACATGTAATTTTAACAGCTATTATAGTTTTAGCGATTGCAAAAGCAGCAACAAGTTCTATGCAAATAGTTCCTCGTGGTGCTCAAAATGTCGCTGAAGTTTATCTAAATGGCGTTGTTGAGATGGGAAAAGATGTTATAGGTGAAGAAAAAGCTAGACAATATCTTCCACTAGTTGCAACTATCGGTCTTTTTGTACTTGTGGCAAATGTTATAGGTATTTTCCCAGGATTTGAATCTCCAACTTCAAACATAAATGTTACTTTAGCTTTAGCTTTGATAGTGTTTTTTTACTATAACTATGAGGGGATCAGAAAAAATGGTGTAGTGGCTTATTTTGCACACTTTATGGGACCTGAAAAACTTTTGGCTCCTTTGATGTTTCCTATCGAAATAGTTTCTCATCTTTCAAGAATAATATCACTATCTTTCAGACTTTTTGGTAACATAAAAGGTGATGATCTTTTCTTGGCAGTTATTTTGATGTTAGCACCAGTTGTAGCACCACTTGCACCATATGCATTGCTAACTTTCTCAGCACTACTACAAGCTTTTATCTTTATGATACTAACTTATGTTTATCTAGCAGGTGCAGTTTTACTACACGAAGAGTCTCTATAATACCCCAAAAGAGGGATGAAAAGTTATCTTATAACAGATCCCTCTTTTTATAACTCACTTAAAGAGTTTAAAAAATATCTAACTTCTATCTATACAAATCATAAAGTGGATTTTTCTTGTTATCGTGATAAGGTTTCATTTTCAAAAGAGTTTGCCAAAATTTTTTTAGATATTTCTAAAAGTTTTGGTATAAAAAATATTTTGTTAAATTCTTATATAGATACAGCAAAAGAATTAGGTTTTGATGGAGTACATCTTACTTCAACTCAATATCATGATATAGAGTATGCAAAAAAGCTTCAACTTTTTACTATAGTTAGTAGTCATGATTTTAAAGATATTGAAAATATAAAAAAGTTAGGTGCTGATGCTGTAACATTTTCTCCTATATTTTATACACCTCATAAAGGAGTTCCAAAAGGAGTTGGTATGCTAAAACAAGCTGTTTTATTAGCTAAACCTATGAAGTGTTTTGCACTAGGTGGGATAGTAAGCCAAAAAGAGATAACAGAGTGTGAAAAAGCAGGAGCTTACGGCTTTGCTTCTATAAGGTATTTTACAGTAAAATAGCCCAAAAAATCATAGGGAAAAATATGTCAAACAGTTGCAAAAAAGCTTATATCACTACTCCTATTTATTATGTAAATGATGTTCCTCATATAGGACATGCTTATACTACTATCATCGCAGATACGATGGCAAGATACTCAAGAATGATAGGTCTTGATACATTTTTTTTAACAGGTACGGATGAACATGGTCAAAAGATAGAGTTAGCCGCAAAACAAAGAGGGAAAACACCAAAAGAGTATGCTGATGAGATAAGTGGAAAGTTTAAATCACTATGGGATGAGTTTGATATTAGTTATGATAAGTTTATAAGAACTACCGATGAAGCCCACATAAAAGGTGTTCAAAAAGCTTTTGAAAAGATGTATCAAAAAGGTGATATATATAAAGATGAGTATGAAGGGCACTACTGTATAAGTTGTGAGACTTTTTTTACAGAGACTCAACTTGTAGATGGAGGTTTTTGTCCAGACTGCGGTAAAGAGACTTCTGTTGTAAAAGAGGAGAGTTACTTTTTTAAACTCTCTAACTATGAAGAAAAACTTTTAAAATGGTATGAAGATGAAGAAAAGTGTGTACTTCCAAAAGGAAAGAAAAACGAAGTTGTAGCTTTTGTAAAACAGGGACTTAGAGATCTATCAGTTACAAGAACCAGTTTTGACTGGGGAGTGAAGTTGCCAAGCAGTATAAATGATCCAAAACATGTGATGTATGTATGGCTTGATGCTTTGATGAACTATCTTACGGCACTTGGATATGGAACAGATGAAAAAGATATGGATTATTGGCCAGCGAGAGTTCATATCGTAGGAAAAGATATCTTAAGATTTCATGCAGTTTATTGGCCTGCATTTTTGATGAGTTTGGATCTTCCACTTCCTAAACATATAGCAGCTCATGGATGGTGGACTAGAAACGGTGAAAAGATGAGTAAGTCAAAAGGAAATGTTGTAGATCCAAAAGAGGTCGCAGATGCTTACGGACTTGAAAACTTTAGATACTTTATGCTTAGAGAAGTTCCATTTGGGCAAGATGGTGATTTTTCACAAAAAGCTTTGATAGATAGGATAAATAGTGATCTAGGAAATGATCTTGGAAATCTTTTAAATCGTATCATAGGTATGAGTGGTAAGTATTTTGATTTTGATGTAAAGAGTGAAAATGTTACAAAGTATCATCATGATGAGTTAGAAAAAGCAAATCATTTACTAAAAGAGTTACCAGAGTATCTTTATAATATGCAAACAAATAGATATCTTGAAGAGTTATGGAAAATCCTAACCATAGCGAACCAATCCATAGCTACACATGAACCTTGGGTTAAGATGAAAGAGGGAAAAGAGGATGAAGCTATGGCACTTGTGGCACTTGTGGCAAATCTTTTAGCAAAAGTTTCTATCATGTTAAGTCCTGTGATGCCAAAAACTTGTGAGACGATCAGTAGTGCTTTGGGATTTGAAAATGATACACAAAACTTTAAAAAGCTGATAGAAGAGGGTGCTTTGTTGGATGACTTTAAAGTAAGTAAAGTTCCTCCGCTTTTCCCAAAAATAGAAGAAGAACTTTTGAAAAAAGATTCCCCAAAACAAGAGGTAAAAGTAGAAAAAAAGAAAACTAAAACTAAAGAAAAAACAGAAGAAGGCATCATAACAATAGATCAGTTTTTTCAAACTTCTTTAAAAATAGGTACTATAGTTGAAGCACAAGAGGTTAAAAAAAGTGATAGACTTCTTCTTTTGAAAGTCGATCTTGGTGAAGAAAATCCTAGACAGATAGTAGCAGGTATAAAAGAGTTTTATAAACCAGATGATTTGGTAGATACTCAAGTTTGTGTAGTTGCTAACTTAAAACCTGCAAAACTTATGGGGATGCTTAGTGAAGGGATGCTTTTAGCTGCAAAAGATAAAAATGGACTAAGCCTTCTTCGACCAGAATCTCCAAAAGAGGTTGGAACAAAAGTTAGCTAATGCTTTTTGAAAATCTTGTATCTTTGATAGATGGTAAACTTTTAAACGAACCATCTATCTCTTCTTTTTCAAGTATAGCTTTTGATGCAAAAAAACTTAAACGGGGTGATTTGTACTTTGGAGAAAAAGAAAGTATAGATGAAGCTTTAGAAAATGGAGCTTATGGAGTAGTTTCTACTGCTGTAAAAGTTAAAGATAAAGAGATAGCTTGGATAAAAGTAAAAGATGTTTATGCTGCAAAGTTAAAACTTTTAAGATATTTTATCGTTAAAGAAAACCTATATGTTATATCTCTAGATAGTATCAAAACAGAGTTTGCTAAAACTTTACAAAATGATAGAGATTTGCTTTTTATAAATGAAAATATTGATGACTCTATAAAACTTTTAAACTCTTATCATGATTATAAGTTGGTGATTTTTAATAATAAAAAACTATATGACAATATGGAGTTAGATAGCTATAAAGTAGAAATATTCAATACTATACAAATACAAAAATCTACAAATTTTTTAACTACTTTTATCTATCATGATAGGCTTTATAAAGATATGAAAATATCAGAGTTATTTAAAGGTGAACTTGAATATGTATTAAATTTATTTGATAGTTTAGATATTGAATACAATCTTTTAAAACTAAATTTTATTTCTCATTTTAAACCTCTGTTTTTGGACAGTAGTTTTAAAGTTTTACCTTTTGGACAGAGTAGAAAGGTTGTCATACTTGAAAAAGAACAGAGTCTTTTGGAAAGAGAGATAAAGTTTTTAAAAGAAAAAGCATCATGGGCAAAACTTCTTTTACTGTTGTCCAAAGATATAAAATGTAATATTAAAGATATTGATATAAAGTATTATAAAAATTATGCCGATGTAAAAAAGCAAAATATATTTTATTATAATTTTGTTATTATGCTTGATCTTGAAGAAAGATTTGAAAAATATTTGTTAAAAACAGATAATAGTACAATAAATAGTTTATTTTAAGGAGAAAATTTTTGGATACTGCCCCCAATCATAAGCAACACAATAGCCCTTCATTTTTAGATAATTATTGGGATCTTGTCGGTGGAGTTTTACTTCTTGGTCTTACTTTTTTTATGAAACACAATCATTATCCAGATACCCTAGTTTTGATAGTTGTTTCATTAGCTATTATATTTTTATCTATAACTGTTTCTGAAGTTGCTGAGATTTTAGCAGAAAGGCTTGAAGAGCCATATGGAAGTTTTGTTTTAACTATTACAGCAGTTGTAGTTGAAATAATCTTACTTTTTTCTATTTTGCAACAGTCAGTTAACTCCCCTGAAGCGATAGAAACAGTTCGTGGAGGTATCATATCTGCTGTAATTGTTGATATGAATGTTCTTTTAGGTCTTGCGGTTTTTATTGGAGGATTGACATTTAAAGAGCAAGAACATAACGAAGATACATCTAGTTCATATACTACGATACTTTATGTAGCTGCTTTAGCACTACTTGTTCCTAGTATTTTGGGAAACTCAAACCATAGTGCAGATATAGTTTTAAAAGCTAGTTATATTATTGGATTTGTGTTAGTTCTTTTTTACCTTGCTATACTTGTTTTTCAAACCAGAACACATGAAGATTTTTTTAAAGCAACAGCAAAAAGCAGGATCTTTCGTATGAAAAGAAGAAGAGGAGAAAGTGAGGATGATGGTCATGAAAACTATATATTTGATAGACTTCCTACGGCGGTAAATTTTTTAGTTATATTTGTTCTTATATTTTTGATAGGAGTTTCTGCAGAAACTTTTGCACATGTTGGTATGGGTGTTTTTAAAAGTTTTGGTATATCTGCTGGTCTTGCTGGACTTGTGATAGCTATCATAAGTGTATCTCCAGAGATATTTACAGCGGTAAAAGCGGCTAAAAATGATCAGATCCAAAGAGTTATCAACATAGCGATGGGTGCTAGTACAGTTTCTATACTTTTAACTGTTCCTGCACTTTTGCTTTTAGGATATATGTTTAAGATGCCACTAACTTTGAACTTCAATCCACTAGAAATAGGTGCTTTAGTTTTTACTATCATACTAGCTTGGAAAACTACGGATAATGGCGAAACAAACTATTTTGAGGGGATATCTCATCTCATACTTTTTATATCTTATGCGGTTATAGCAAGTTTGTATTAGGTTTATAGTTTTTTGTTAAAATTATGAATAAGATAAAAAGGAGCTATCATGCAAATAGTTTTGGAGGTTGAGGATAGTTTTGTAGATGAGTTTAAAAGTATTATCGAAAAGTTTAAAGATAAAGTGCAAATTGATAAAGATAAAAACTTAGAACTTGATCCGTATTTTTATGAGAGACAAAAACAGCTGGAACAAGATATAGAAGATATAGATAGTGGAAAAGTAAAAATGTTATCTCAAGGTGAGTATGAAAAGGAAATGAATAACTTTTTTGATAAGCTTATGGTAAAGTATGCAGATTAATCGTTCTTCGAGATATTTATCCGAGCTTTTTAATATACTTGAATATATATCAAGAGATAAGATAAGTGCTAGTATAAATTTTAAAGAAAATCTTGATAAACAGATAGATAACTTAGTAATTTTTCCATACAAATACTGAAAATCTATCTACTTTAAAGACAAAAATATCCGAGATATGACTTTCAAAGGTTACACTATCGTCTATCGTGTGAAACCTAGAAAAGAGGAGATAGAGATACTAAGGATATTTAACAGAAATAAGCCTAGATAAAAATAGAAAATAAAAACTTTTTAACTATGGCAGAGAGGAAGGGATTGTCCTCGTCTCTTTGCTCCTGCGGGGTTTCACCGAACCCTCTTGTCGGGTTCTCATCCCTTCTAAGCAAATAATTTTGTTTGAAAGTTATATGATTTTTAACTATGGCAGAGAGGAAGGGATTGTCCTCGTCTCTTTGCTCCTGCGGGGTTTCACCGAACCCTCTTGTCGGGTTCTCATCCCTTCTAAGCAAATAATTTTGTTTGAAAGTTATATGATTTTTAACTATGGCAGAGAGGAAGGGATTGTCCTCGTCTCTTTGCTCCTGCGGGGTTTCACCGAACCCTCTTGTCGGGTTCTCATCCCTTCTATACAAATAATCTTGTTTAAAAGTTATATGATGTTTAACTATGGCAGAGAGGAAGGGATTCGAACCCTCGGTGGGTTGCCCCACACACGCGTTCCAGGCGTGCTCCTTCGACCGCTCGGACACCTCTCTTTGAAGAGCATAAGTTTATCAAAACATCTTTAAGATAAAATACAACCAAACTATATTTAGGAGTATTTTATGGAGTATTATAACTATGTATTAGCTTTTCATGTGATGAGTGTGCTATCTTGGATGGCTATGCTTTTTTATCAACCTAGGCTTTATGTTTATCATGTCGAGCATCAGCAAAACGGTTCTTGTTTTACCGATGTTATAAAGATACAAGAGAGAAAGTTATATCGGTTTATAGGAGTTCCAGCATTTTGGGCTTCACTTTTAAGCGGACTTACCATGATATACTTAAATCCTGCGATGCTAGTTGGTGTTTATTGGCTTTGGATAAAACTAGTAGCAGTTACTTTGATGATAGTTTTTCATTTTTATTTGGGAGTGTTGCTAAAAGAGTTGGCAGAAGACAGATGTAATAAAAGTGGAAAATTTTTTAGAGTTATAAATGAAATCCCTACTATTTTGATGATAGTTATAGTTATAATGGTTGTGGTAAAACCATTATAAGGATACCTTAGTCTTTTTGACTAAGGTTTTATGAAAAAAATTATTAAATCTCTTGACAAATTAAATTTTATGTTGTATAATCCCATCCGTAAACCATGACGATATAAATAAATTTTATATATAAGGAGTAATCAATGAGTTTTATACCATTAGGACAAAGAGTATTAGTAAAAACAGTTGAAGAAGAAGCAAAAACTGCTTCAGGTATTATCATCCCAGATAATGCTAAAGAAAAACCTTTACAAGCTGAAGTTAAAGCTATAAGTAAAGAGTTAAAAGAAGATGATAACTGTGAGATAAATGAAGGTGATACTATAGTATTTGCAAAATATTCTGGAACAGAGATAACTATAGATGGTGAAGAATATTTAGTTTTAGAATGTAGTGATTTACTAGGTATATTAAAATAATATAGAAAATATAAGGAGAGGATTATGGCAAAAGAGATATTTTTTTCAGATGAAGCAAGAAACAGACTATATGATGGTGTAAAAAAACTTAGTGATGCAGTAAAAGTTACTATGGGGCCAAGAGGTAGAAATGTACTTATCCAAAAAAGTTTTGGTGCTCCACAGATCACAAAAGATGGTGTAAGTGTTGCTAGAGAGATTGAGCTTGATGATGCACTAGAAAACATGGGTGCAGGACTTGTGAAAGAGGTTGCTAGTCAAACAGCTGACGAAGCAGGTGATGGTACAACTACTGCTACAGTTTTAGCTAGTTCTATATTTAAAGAGGGACTTAGAAATATAACAGCAGGAGCAAATCCAATCTCAGTAAAAAGAGGTATGGATAAAGCTACTGAAGCTATCATCGAAGAGCTTAAAAAAAGTTCAAAACCTGTAAATGAGAAAAAAGAGATAGCACAAGTTGCTACTATTTCAGCTAACTCTGATGCTAAGATAGGTGATCTTATAGCAGAAGCTATGGATAAAGTAGGAAAAGATGGTGTTATAACTGTTGAAGAAGCAAAAGGTATCAACGACGAGCTTGAAGTAGTTGAAGGTATGCAGTTTGATAGAGGGTATTTGAGTCCATACTTTGTAACAAATACAGAGAAAATGACAGTTGAGATGGATAATCCTCATATACTTATAACTGATAAAAAGATAACAAGTTTAAAAGATCTTTTACCAGTATTGGAAAGTGTACAAAAAACTGGAAGACCACTACTAATCATAGCTGAAGATATCGAAGGTGAGGCTCTTACTACTTTGGTTTTAAACAAATTAAGAGGAGTTTTAAACATAGCAGCTGTAAAAGCTCCTGGATTTGGTGATAGAAGAAAAGCTATGCTTGAAGATATCGCTATCTTAACAGGTGGACAAGTGATAACAGAAGAGCTTGGTAAAACTCTTGAAGGTGCAACTTTAGAGGATCTTGGTACTGCTGGAAGTGTAGTTATGGATAAAGATGATACTACTATAGTTGATGGAGCAGGTGATAAAGCTCAGATAGAAGCTAGAGTAGCACAGATAAAAGCTCAGATAGAAGAGACAACAAGCGACTATGATAAAGAGAAACTTCAAGAGAGACTTGCAAAACTAGCAGGTGGAGTTGCTGTTATCAAAGTTGGTGCTGCAACTGAGACTGAGATGAAAGAGAAAAAAGACAGAGTTGATGATGCTTTAAGTGCTACTAAAGCAGCAGTAGAAGAGGGTGTTGTTATCGGTGGTGGTGCAGCACTTATCAAAGCAGCTTCAAAAGTTGAGTTAGAACTTGAAGGTGATGAAAAGATAGGATATGAGATAGTAAAAAGAGCAATAAAAGCTCCTATAAAACAGATCTCTGAAAATGCAGGATTTGATGCTGGTGTTGTTGCAAACGAAGTTGAAAAAAGTGAAGATGCAAACTATGGTTTCAACGCTGCAACTGGTGAGTATGTAGATATGTTTGAAGCAGGTATCATCGATCCTTTAAAAGTGGAAAGAGTAGCCTTGCAAAATGCTGTATCAGTAGCAAGTTTACTTCTTACAACAGAAGCAACAGTTAGTGATATAAAAGAGGAAAAACCAGCTGCTGGTATGCCTGATATGGGTGGAATGGGCGGAATGCCAGGAATGATGTAAAAAGTCTCTCTCCTTTTGGAGAGTGACTTTTTTATATATTATAGATTTTTCTCTATAAGAGTGATTAGATCTTTGATCTGTGATTTTGGAAGTTTTCCAAATTTTTTATAAATCAAAACTCCATTTTTATCAAAAACTAAAATATCAGAGTTATTGTCTGCCAAATTCCATTTTTTTACAAGTACTTTGTTTTTATCCTTAACATAGAGTGTATCAGGAAACTCTTTTTGTTTTTTCTTTAGTATTGATTCTAGTAAAATATTTGGCATCCAGGTAGCTTTTAGGTTTATGATAGCTACTGAACCATATTTGCTTCTATCAAAGTGTTTCTCTTTTAGTTTTTTTGTTAATTCTTGATTTAGCTCTTTTTTATCAGGATCAACGTAAAAAACTATATGTACTTTATTTTTTAACATAGATGATGACCAAGTAGTACCATCTATTTTACTACCATCTTTACCACTTAGAGTAACTTCTGAAGGCACTTTTCCTATATCTATTGCCATTAAGCTAGAAACTAAAAAAATCAAACTAAAAAAAGCTATTTTTATATCTTTCATGGTTATACCTTTGTCTTAAAATAATATATTATAATATTTTAGCTGTTTTATGTTAATTAAAGATTTTAAACTAAAGGAAACTTTATGAAAAAAACTCCATCATCAAACATGATGCTAAATCCACTAAAACAAAAACACATAGAAAAAATTCCACACTTAAAAGCTGAGGCTATCACACTAAATCTTGAAGATGCTATAGCTCCAAGCAGAAAAAAAGAAGCATTGGATAATATAGCAAATCTTTTGGAAAGTAAGCCAGATACAAAAGC
>Ga0256843_1001011_pt1 | contig 22912 bp, 20 predicted proteins | sample AlvinellametaG_FD_191572 | JGI IMG/M metagenome (GOLD analysis project Ga0256843, IMG submission 191572) | Pompeii worm associated microbial communities from hydrothermal vent at the East Pacific Rise, Pacific Ocean - Alvinella | ecosystem: Host-associated > Annelida > Integument > Unclassified ... | reverse complement strand
AAATATCAATGTCGTCTTGCACTCCTTGTTCTTCACCGGCTCCGGCCCCTGTTTTTCCCAAAGTTCCGAAACCGTGGGCATCATCGACTAACAAGCGGAAATTGAATCTGTCTTTTAAAGCTACTATTTCTTTGAGTTTTCCTTGTTCACCGCGCATTCCGAAAACGCCTTCGGTAATCACCAAAATACCACCGTCGTTTTTTTCGGCCACTTTGGTGGCGCGCTCCAACATTTTTTCCAAACTTTTTACGTCGTTGTGTTGAAAAGTAAATCGTTTTCCTTGATGTAAACGGCATCCGTCTATGATACTGGCATGTGAATCGCTGTCGTAAACAATCACGTCGTTTTTGGTAACCAAACTGTCGATAATGGAAACATTTCCTTGATAACCGAAGTTTAATAAATAAGCACTTTCTTTGCCTACAAATTCGGCCAACTCGTTTTCCAATTGCTCGTGTTTTTCGGTTTGCCCCGACATGGCTCTGGCTCCCATGGGATAAGCCATGCCCCATTTGGCAGCCGATTCGGCGTCGGCTTTTTTAACTTCCGGATGATTGGCCAATCCTAAATAGTTGTTGATACTCCACGTAACCATTTCTTTTCCGTTAAACTTCATCCGGTTTGAAATTTGCCCTTCAAATTTGGGAAAAACAAAATAGCCTTCCGCAACGTCGGCATAGTTTCCCAAAGGGCCTTTGTCTTGTCTGAATTTATCAAATAAGTCTTTCATTATATTAATCTTAGTTGAGCTATGATAGCTAATTATTTTTTACGATTGCAAATGTAAGAATAAAATATAAATTTATTATGCTTGCATAATAACAATATTGTTTAGTTTTTAATATTTGTAAAAAATTGTTTCTTATGAATTTATTAACAGATAAATTTCACAGGTTTTCATATATTTGATTTTTCTAATAAATATGCTTGTTACAGCATAAAAAATATAAATTAAGATGAAATATATTTGGACTTTAACATTTGCATTTACTTTTTTGATTGCTTGTCAATCGAATCATGAATCCCAAACTAAAAAATCAACTGAGATGAGTAAAATTGATCAAAATCCGTTGTTGCAAGAGTGGAATACGCCCTTTGGCACTCCGCCTTTTGATAAAATTAAAAGCGAAGATTATTTGCCGGCTTTTAAAGAGGCAATGAAACAACAAGATGAGGAAATTGAACAAATTGTCAATAATCCTGAAGCACCGACTTTTAAAAATACAATTGTTGCGCTAGAGCAAAGCGGACAAAATTTGAAGAAAATCAAACATGTATTTTATGCTGTGGAAGGCGCTAATACCGACGACGTTTTAAAAGCCACTTCCAAGGAAATTGATCCGGAATTAGCCGCTCATTCGGATAAAATACGGATGAATAAAAAACTCTTTGACAGAGTAAATGCCGTTTATAAGCAAAAAGACGATTTGAATTTGGATGCGGAAGATCAAAAATTATTGGAAGAAACTTATAAAATGTTTGTTAGAGCCGGAGTTAATTTGCCGGACGACAAACAAAAGCGTTTAAAAGAAATCAATAAGGAGTTGGCAGCCTTGTCGCAACAATTTAATGACAATTTGCTCTCCGAAACCAACGATTTCGAACTCTATGTAACCGACGAAAAAGATTTGGGCGACATGCCTAAAGCAGCCCGTGATGCAGCTGCCGAAGAAGCTAAAAAAAGAGGTCATGATTCGGGTTGGTCGTTTACTTTACAACGTCCGAGTATTTATCCGTTTTTAGATTATTCGCCTAATCGTAAGTTACGTGAAAAAATCTTTCAAGGATATGCCAATCGCGGCAATAACAACAATGAACACGATAATAAAAAAATTGTAGAAAAAATGGTGCAACTTCGCACCGAAAAAGCTCATATTTTAGGATATGACAATTATGCGCAATATGTGTTGGAAGACAATATGGCCGAAAAACCCGGGAATGTATATGATTTCTTGGACAAAATTTGGAATCCGGCTTTAAAAGTAGCCAAACGTGACAGAAACGATTTGGCTCAAGCCATGAAAGCCGACGGTATTGATGACGAATTTAGAGCGAGTGACTGGCGGTATTATGTCAGAAAAATCAGAAATGAAAAATATCAATTTGACGAAAATGTTACCAAGCCCTATTTTGAAGTAAATTCGGTAAGAGACGGGGCTTTTCTATTGGCGCACAAATTGTTCGGGCTGAACTTTAAAGAGCGTAAGGATATTCCTACATGGCACGAAGATCAGCAGGTGTTTGAAATTACCGACTCTACCGGTAAACATGTAGCGGTTATTTATATGGATTTCTTTGCCCGTCCGAGTAAACGTGGGGGCGCCTGGATGAACGAATTGCGTATGCAATCTAACGTGGACGGACATTTTGTAACGCCAATTGTTACCAATAATTTCAATTTTCCGGCTCCTACCAAGGATTCGCCAAGTTTGTTGAGTTTTAGTCAAGCTCAAACCGTTTTTCACGAGTTTGGTCACGGTTTGCACGGTTTGTTGTCTAATGTCAAATATGCTTCTCTTTCAGGAACAAATGTGCCACGTGATTTCGTAGAATTTCCTTCACAAGTAATGGAAAACTGGATGAGTCATCCCGAAATGTTGAAACTCTATGCCAAACACTATCAAACCGGCGAAGTGATTCCAAAAGATTTAATCGATAAAATGAACAAAGCCAATAATTTTAATGAAGGTTTCAGATCGGTTGAGTATATGGCGGCAGCTTATTTGGATATGGATTGGCATACTTTGAATGACACCTTACCGAGAAAAACTTTTGATTTTGAAAATCAATCGATGAAAAAAATAGGTTTGATCAAAGAAATTATTCCACGTTATCGCAGCACTTATTATGCACATATTTTCGGTGGAGGGTATGCGGCCGGATATTACAGTTATTTATGGGCCGAAGTTTTAGATGCCGATGCTTTTGCCGCTTTTGAAGCTTCCGGAGATATCTTTAACAAGGAATTGGCCGCTAAATACAAAAAACTAATCAGTAGCGGAGGCACCAAATCGGGAATGGAATTGTATGAAGAATTTTTAGGACGTAAGCCTAAAATTGACGCTTTGTTAAAGAAAAAAGGTTTGCAATAAAGTAATTATTTGATAAAAATAAGACTGTCTCAAAAGTAAATGTTGCGATATTAAAACCGGAACCGTGGTAAAACATTCTGCTGAAATTCAACAGATTGCTATCCCGAAGCAAGTTCGGGACAGGCTTTTGTTCCTTATCACAATGATAATAAAAAATTACTTTTGAGACAGTTTTTTTAAATAATCCGTTTTACACTGGTAAGGCGGTGTGAATAACGTTGAAATTTTAAACTCCAAATTCCTTTTTCATCAATGGGATCGATATGGGCGTTTCCGTGTGAGTGAAAAATAGTGCCGTCGCCCAATAAAAAACCAACATGAATTACCTTGCCTTTATCATTGCTAAAGAAAGCCAAATCGCCGGGTTCAGCATCTTTTAGTTCTATTTTCACACCTTGTGTGGCTTGATCTTTAGCGTTGCGCAACAAAAAGTGTCCGCACATTTTATAAGCCATTTGTGTCAGCCCGCTACAATCAAGGCCGAAGTGGGTTTTACCGCCCCACAGATACGGACTGTTGATATAAGTCAAGGCTATTTCCAAAACTTTATCTTTAGAGTGTTTACCGGTGATATAATTTCCCATAAAAATACCGGTTTCACCGCCCATTTTCAATTCCATTTTTTCCGGATTGAAATGGGGCAACACACTGCCCATAGGCAATAAAAAACGTCCCGACTTCGGAAAAATTACCTCACTGACGATATCGGCGGTATAGAATTTTTCTTGCGCATTGATTTCGTCAAACTCTTCTTTAGACAATTCCAACACCACTTTTTCGTCTATCCAACCTTCATAGTTTTCATAAGCGGTGCGGATATATTTCCACTGATTATGGGTTTTTAAAATTTCAAAGCTGTCGCCAAAGAGCATTTGTGTCATGATTTCGGATTCATCGGCGTGTTCGGCTCTGATGGGCACTATTGTGGCAAAGTTAATGGCATACATACAATAGAAGTTAGATTTTAGAAATTAGAAATTAGATTTAAAATTTAAAATTATTATCCTTATTATCCGGTAACTTCGATACATTTCGACTTTCAGTCAAAACACTCAGTTACCTTGTTTATGTAGCGGTAGTATCCCTGCTTTAGTTGAGATTGATAATCAAATGATTATTCATTTTCAATAATCATAGCGCCTGCGCCACCGCCACCGTTACAGATACCTGCGGCTCCGTAATGTCCGTTATTGCGTTTTAAGGCATTGATCAAGGCCATAATGATACGTGCACCGCTAACTCCCAAGGGGTGTCCCAAAGAAACGGCACCGCCGTAAATATTAGTTTTTTCGGGATCGAGTTTTAACAATTCTTCATTGACTAAACTCACTACCGAAAAGGCTTCATTCAGTTCAAAATAATCCATATCTTTGAGTTGTAATCCGGCTTTTTTCAAGGCTTTCGGAATAGCTTTGGCCGGAGCGGTAGTAAACCATTCGGGTTCTTGTGCCGCATCGGCATAAGCTACGATTTTGGCTATGGGTTGGATGCCCAATTCTTCCGCTTTTTGACGGGTAGTAAGCACCAAGGCAGCGCCACCGTCGTTGATGGTAGATGCATTGGCAGCCGTTACGGTGCCGTCTTTGGTAAACACCGGTTTTAAAAGCGGTATTTTTTCAAATTTTACATTTTTATATTCTTCGTCTTCTTTAAAAATAATAGGATCGCCTTTTCGTTGCGGAATTTCCACCGGAACAACTTCGTCTTCAAAAACATTGTTTTTCCAAGCTTCGGCCGAACGTAAATATGATTTTACGGCATAGGCATCTTGATCTTCACGGCTAATATCGTATTTACTGGCACACAAATCGGCAAAAACACCCATGTGCTGATTGGAATATACGTCTGTTAATCCGTCTAAAACCAATCCGTCTTTGAGTTTGATATCACCCAATTTTACACCGTTTCGTCCTTGTAAATAATGAGGTGCCATGGACATGTTTTCCATACCGCCGGCCACGATAATTTCGGCATCGCCGGCTTTAAGGGCTTGCACGGCCATACTGACGGCTTTCATACCCGATGCACAAACTTTGTTAACGGTAGTTGCCGGAACCGTATGGGGAATACCGGCAAAAATAGCCGCTTGCCGGGCCGGAGCTTGGCCGACTCCCGCTTGTAACACATTTCCCATATATACTTCATCGACTAAATTGGGATCGAGATTGATTTTTTCTAAAGCGCCTTTAATGGCAACGGCTCCTAATTTCGGAGCTGGAATTTTGGATAAACTGCCCAAAAAACTTCCGATAGGCGTTCTGGCATATGAAATAATAACGATATCTTGTGGTGATTTCATGAGATTTTTTTTATAATTCGCCCTAAAATTACGAATAAATGAAATATTAAAGACTGATTTATGTAAAAATTATCTTAATTTTGAATAAATTTATTTTAAGCAATATTCCTTAAAAAATTGTTTTTTTGAATGAAAGATTTTATCAATTACATATATCGCAATACCGGATTTATATATAAAGCGCTTATTTTTATTCTCGCGCTGGTATTAATCGTTTATTTTTTTCCCAAAGAAGGACGTTTTAAATATGACTTCGAAAAGAACAAACCCTGGCAGTATGAAAATCTGTATGCACCTTTTGATTTTGCCGTAAGAAAAACCGATGAGGAAATTCAGAAAGAGAAAGATTCCGTTAAAAAATTCATGCCGTTATATTTTAAAAAAGAACCGGTTGATTTAAAAAAATTAACCCGGGTAACCGATAGTTTAATCGATCGGAAAAGAAAGCTTTTTTCTTCGGATGATATCCGTTATTTAAAATATATCAATCACCGGGTTTTACAACGGATTTACAAAGTGGGATTGATCAGCGAATTACCCGAAAAAGAACTGACTTCACAAGCTTACCTGATTACCGGCAACGATATTACGGAGGTAAACGGAAAAGAAATTTACAGTGTGCATCAAATTAAAAAATTACTGGAAAATTATTTTGTCGACAAAAAGGAACTTCTACCGGTTTTACTACAGATTTATTATGAAAATTTACCGGTAAATATCCAACAAGATGATTTTTATTATCAAAAAGCACTCAAACAAAAACTGGAAAATGTGAGTGTCAACAAAGGAATGATTCTAAAAGGCGCTCATATTATTTCAAAAGGCGAAATGGTTGATGACCAAAAATATCGAATTTTATCGTCTTTGCAATATAATTTCGGCCAAAGTATCAATAACACACAAAAAAAATTATGGATTTATTTGGGATACAGCATTTTGGTATCTATCGTGCTGTTGATGCTACTTATGTTTTTAAAAAAATACCGTCCCGAAATTTATGAGAACAATATCAAAATCAGTTTAATCTTATTCAATATAATTTTAATGGTGGTTTTAACCACTTTAACCGTTAAGCATGACGCTTCTTATGTTTTTGTAGTTCCTTTGGCCATACTTCCGTTGATATTAAAAGCTTTTTTTGATGCCCGTGTAGGTTTGTTTGTGCATGTGTTAACCATTTTGTTGTTAGGATTTGTGGTGCCCAACAGTTTTGAATTTATCTTTTTGCAGATTATGGCGGGAATCGTTACCATACTTACGGTTTCCGAGTTAACCAAACGTTCCAATCTGTTCACTTCGGTGGGAAATATTATTTTGATATACATTATCGGATATTTTGCTTTTCATCTGATTCACGAAGGAAGTATCGAAATGATTGATTCAAAAGTATTCCGGTTATTTTTACTTAACGGAATTTTGACGATTGCTTTATCACACCAATTAATATTGATTTATGAAAAAGTTTTCGGTTTGGTGTCGGACGTCTCATTACTAGAATGGTCTAATACCAACAACAAGCTTTTAAAACGCTTGGCCGATAAGGCTCCCGGCACTTTTCATCATTCATTGCAAGTCGCCAATTTGGCTGAAGCGGCAGCTAACGAAATCAATGCCAACACATTACTGGTGCGTGCCGGTGCTTTGTATCACGATATCGGCAAGATGCTCAATCCGTTTTATTTTACCGAAAATCAAACTTCCGGCGTTAATCATCACGATGATTTAGATCCGGTAGACAGTGCTAGAATTATTATTCAACATGTATTGGACGGCGTAGAGTTAGCCCGAAAAAACAATATACCCGACAGAATTATCGATTTTATTCGCACGCATCACGGAACCGGTTTGGTAAAATATTTTTATAAGAAAGCTTTGGAAGAAAATCCCGATACGAATCCGGAAGATTTCAGATATCCCGGGCCGAATCCTTTTTCGCGGGAAACCGCTATTTTGATGATGGCCGACGGAGTAGAAGCCGCATCAAAAAGTTTGCGAGAGCCAACTGCCGAAAAAATAGACAGATTTGTCGATAAAATCATCGATGAACAACTTCACAGCGGTTTATTGGACAACGCCAATATTACGTTGAAAGAAATTTCGGATATTAAAAAACTTTTCAAGAAAAAGTTGAAAAATATTTATCACCTGCGGATTGAGTATCCGGAGTGATGAATTTTTTAGGTTCAAATAGGTTTAAAAAACTCCATTTTTTTCTTGCTAAATTAAACAAAGGGTTTTATCTTTGCACTCGCAAATCAGAAATTGTTTTTTGAACTTGCAACGGAGAGGTGCCGGAGTGGTAACGGAGCAGATTGCTAATCTGTCATCGCGCAAGCGATGCCAGGGTTCGAATCCCTGTCTCTCCGCTATTTTTTTATTCGGGGTATAGCGAAGCCCGGTTATCGCGCCTGCTTTGGGAGCAGGAGACCGCAGGTTCGAATCCTGCTACCCCGACCTAGATTTTTGAAATCGCCTTTATGTTGTTTCGGAAGGATGATAGTCACAGTTTCGTTATGAAGCATTTGGGCTGTTGCGATTGTATTTTAATTGACATATTAAAGTGACTAAAAAATAAGGTCGCGTAGCTCAGCAGAGAGCATCCCGACTTCAGGTCGGGACGGTCACAGTTGAAAAGAATTATAAGATACGTGATTTGAAAATGTTGAAATAATAAAGTGACTAAAAAATAAGGTCGCGTAGCTCAGCTGGATAGAGCATCTGCCTTCTAAGCAGACGGTCACAGGTTCGAATCCTGTCGCGATCACTATAAAAACTTAAATGGCTCCGTGGCGCAACTGAATAGCGCATCTGATTACGGCTCAGAAGGTTGCAGGTTTGAATCCTGCCGGAGTCACGAATAACAAAAGCAGGCAAATCCGCCTGCTTTTTTCTTTTTAAATTATATATTGAGGGAGTTGCAGGTTTGTCCCGACTCTTCGGGACTGCCGGAGTCACGAATAAATAAAAAAGCAGGCTAAAATAAATTAGCTTGCTTTTTTTATTTTATAAGCACAAAGTTTTGCATAAGCGAAGAATGATAATAAACTTTTATAATTCAAAAAAAAACGGATAGAGCATCCCGACTTTAGGTCGGGACGGTCACAGGTTCGTCCCGATGCATCGGGACTGTCGCGATCACAATAAAAACATTAATGGCTCCGTGGCGCAACTGAATAGCGCATCCCGACTTTACGTCGGGAAGGTTGCAGGTTTGTCCCGACGCTTCGGGACTGCCGGAGTCACGAATAACAAAAGCAGGCTGAAAAATAGCCAGCTTCCTTTTTTATTTTCCGCTTCTGTTTATTTCTTCTTCTAGAATATCTTCTCTTTGGTGTTGTTGGGTGTGTTTACCTTTACTAAACATATAGGTAATGCTTATTCTTGCACTTCTGGATAAATATCTACTGTCAGTATTGATAATTAAATTGTCGTATATGCTTTGATATTTGGAACGGTTTGAATCGAAAACATCATTGACGCCAATCTGAAAATACCAATGATCATTAGCTTTGTAATTTAAACTGCAGTTTAATGTGAAACTGGGTTCGTAAGTTTTGTTTAAATATTTATTTTTACTCTTATAATTAGCATTTAATGAAACATTTACTTTTTTAAAGTTAAATTGATTATTGCTACTGTAGGTAAAGTAATAAGAGGAAAAATCTTGATTGGGATAAATGTCGGTATTAAAATTAGAATATCCGCCGGTAATATTGTTATAAATCTTCCACCATTTATACGGTTGAACGGGAATGCTTAAATAAATTACCGTATTTGTTCTCTCTCCTGTGTTTACAGGGCGAATCATGGTGTAATTTTCTGTTGTATTATAAGTTTTCTCATAGATAATATTATCCAGTTGATAATCATGGCGAATATTGATGCTATATTTTTTCTGATAATAAATGCCTGTTTGGAAACGATAAATATCTACCGGTAATAAATCCGGATTACCTGAAAAACGTTCGGTACTATTTCTAATGATAATTTCCGGATTGAATTGATAATAAGAAGGCCTGTTTAATTTTCTGGCAAATGAAATGTATGCAAAATAATTTTTGTTGATATTTCTACTGATTTTAAAATTAGGAAGAATCCTCACATAATCTCTTTTGTATTCTTTTACATATTCTTTTCCAAAGTATGTTTGCGTAAATTCATTTCTTATTCCCGAAGAAAATTTATATTTTTTAATTTTGAAGTAATAGTTTACATACAAGGCTTCGATATCTTGGCGGAACAAAAATTGATGAAGTTGCGTGATATTTGTGTCCGCATCTTGAAAAAAATAATCGATTTGATCATCCATTTGAACGGTAGACAATTTTCCGCCGATGAGAAGTTCTGTTTGATGAGCAAAATTTTTATTCCATTCGGATTTTAATCCGCTTATGACATTACTATATTTCTTATTGTTTTCATAGATATTATATGTCAAGAGCCGGTTGTTTTGAAAAAAATATTGTTGTTCTATTTCCGGTGTTTTATAATCGGTTAAAGCCAGACTAACACTCAAGTTTAAATGAGAATTGAGAGTGTCCAGTATTTGTTTATAACCTAGAGAAAAAGTATGGGTATGATAAAAACGATCTAAATTAATATCTGTTTGGATAACGGAATCTTGCGTCTGATTTGTGGTGATTTTGTCCAAAGAATTGATTACAACATTCTCGTCGTTATTTAAATTGTAATCGTATAAAAAATTGATGTTTTTAAGACTGTCTAATTGATAGTTAGTGCTAAAAGTAAGTCCTTTTTCTTTTCTGTCAAGCTTGTGTTTTTCCAAGATAGAATGATAGATTTCATCAAGAATATTTTGTTCAGTTTCATTGTTGATTTCGCTTGTATGGTTACTTCTATACATGTATACATAATATTGCCAATGATTCTTTTGGTAATTGATCATCGCTTCGTTTTTAATGCCCCAATATTTATTGTTAAAAACGGTTGTGTTCACCCCTCCGTTTATTCCGGTGGTGTTTTTTGTGTAAATGTTTATCTGTGCAGATTGTTCTCCTTCAAATGAAGCATCCGAATTATCAATAATTTCAATTTTTTTAATGTTACGAGGTTTAATTTTATCGATATAATCTAAAACTTTATCGTATTGAATCGGAATTTCTTGTCCGTTTACCGTAAGTTTAATATTTTTATTGCCTAAAATTTCCAACCCGTTTTGCAAGGATACATTGGGTGCCAATTCCAGAATTTCTATGGTGGCATGTTTATGCTCCATTTCGGTTCCCGTTACATTTAATATGATTCCTTTGTTGGTGGGTTTTATAATTTTCTTCCGTGATTTTAGCACTATTTCACCTAAAGATTCTGCCTTGTTTTTTAAAACAATATTTTTTAGAATAAAATCTTTTTCTATTGTTATCGGTTGTTTATAAGAAGAATAGCCTAAAAAATCCGCTTCAAATGTATATTGTCCTTTGGGAATTTTTGTTATAATAAAATTGCCTAACGAATCTGTTATTGCGTAGCGAATAGTTTTATTATTATTGAACACACGAACGGCAACCATTTCTATTCCGTTGTTTTTCTCATCAATAATTTTACCTTTGACAATAAAAGTATTTTCATTTTGAGCAACCAGTAAAGAGCTGAAAATTAATAGTATAACAGTTAGAATTATTTTCATTTCATTAAAAACATTACTTATAAAGAGAAACCGGTTTCATTATTTATGACAGTTACTTTTCACAAAAATAGATATCAAATACAATTGGAATGGAAGTGCTTGGTCAATCTATTTTAATGATAAAGTTTAATCCAGATTTTTTTCTAGGATAGGAGTTTTATCAGTTCAAAATTGTATGATTTTGAAACCGGTAATTTAAACGTATTCTCATACTCAAAATCATCGTAAACATTATGGTGTCTTCCGCTGATATATGGCAAGCTGAGCAGTGCGATAAAAAATAAAATAATCACGCCTGTTTGCAAATACATTTTCGTTTTCGGATCCACCGGAAGCATTTCCACGCCGATATAAATCAGGGCGATGGGCCAAAGACGGAAAATGTCGCCTATGTCAAAATCCAGCAGATTAAAATTGCGTAGCAAAAGTAAAATTCCTAAAAGGACAAAAAATATTCCGGTTAAAATATTGGTGTTGGTTTTCATGAGTTATTTTTTTTAAGGTTTTAATTTCTTGTTATGATGGGTAAATTCTTCGGAACTGATTCCGTCGTAAATCATTATCAATCCGGTGATGATGAGTAATACCGGCCAAAAATCTTCGAAATCGATATGAGGAAAAAATTCTTCCATTAAAAAAATCAGTCCCAATACGATAAACATAATGGCTGACCACAGTTTTCCGGTATCTTTATTATTCATTTTCATTGGTTTTTATGATGATTCCGTTTTCTCCTATTTTTATCTCTGCACTTTCTCCGTTATTATCTTCGGCTTTTATTTGCACGCCGTTTTTACCCACGCTGATAAGTGCTTTTTCGTTGTTATCGTCACGGGCATAGATATGAACCCCGTTGCTACCGGTTTGAATATGCAGATTTTCTCCGGATATTTTAATGCTCTTTTCATCTTCTATTTCATGGGAGTATTGAGACAAACATTCGAGTTTTTGATTTCGGTTTACCATGATTTCGGGGCGTTTGCAGGCCGCTTTTTTAGTGTGAGCCGATACAATTTTGTCTACATGCACATATTTATTTTCCGGGATATAAATTTTGATTAAAACTTCTTTTTCGCCGAAATCAAGTTCTTCGGGATACGACATTTTTCGGGCAAAAATCCACCGGTTTTGCAGGCTGTCGGCTTGGTATTTATAGTCTATTTCGCTGGCGCTTATTTTCATTCCGACGGTTTTGATACCGCTGTTGATTCTTTTGTAAACTTGAAAATGAAACAAGCTGTCTTTGGACGGATAAAACTTAAAATAAACCCGATTGTCGGTAATACTGTCTTCAATCAATTCCGGAATCAATGTTTTAGTTTCGATATACAATGTGTCTTTTTGAGGTGCCCGGTCAATCATATTTCCCACTTGAATGGTTTGAACCGCTTTGTTTTTAAAACTCCACGGAACTTGAATCAACAAATACAATAAGCTTAAAAACCAAATAGTGCCGGCAACTATTAAGATATTGGTATTGATAGACTTCGTATTGGGGAATAACATTTTGATGCCCGACAAAAACACCAAAGCTATGGGTAGTCCGATGACGACGCCTAAAAGTATGTTTATCATTTCGGGTGATATGCTGATGTTTCCTGCCATTCCGTTGTCGATAATAAATTTAGTTCCTGCCAAAGGTGTTAAGGTGATGATAGAGATGAGTAATCCTAATAAAATACTCCCGGTTACCAGTGCGATGAACAATCCGATGAGTTTTGTAAAAATTTTTCCGGCTTCATGGGTAGTATTTTCCACTGTTTCACCGATTTTTATTTTTTTTTTTGCACTTTCTTCTTCTGCCGATACTTGTTCGACTATATTGTCTACGTTGACACTTTCGCCTTTCATTTTCAGTTTATCCGAAGCGGTTTTGGCTTTCGGAATCACAATCCACAAGAGCAAATAAATCAATATAAAACTGCCGTGTGTAACAAATAACAAGATAATAAACAGCAGTCGCATAAGCGTAATGTCTATACCTACATAATGTGCCAATCCGGCAGCGACACCGCCCAAGACGGATTTATCCATATCGCGGAACAGTGATTTCTTGATTTTTGGTTCTTCAGATACGGTAGTGTTTTCGTTTACTTCGTAGTCTTCGGGTTGTCCCATAACCGAAATGATTTCGTCTATGTTTTCATCGTTGATGACTTGTTGCGGATGACTTTGTTTTTGTAGCAGCAACTCGGCAATACGTGCTTCTATTTCATGCATTACTTCGTCAATGTCATCGGTGCCGGACAATGAATTTCTGACGGATTTTAAATATTTTTTTAGCTTTTCGTAGGCATCTTCTTCCACGTGAAAAAGAATGCCGGCCAAACTGATATCTATGGTTTTTTTCATCGGTTTGATTTTTTAACGTTGAGTTTATTTTGATTGATATGATTAACGGCCGAAACCAGTTCTTCCCATGATTGATGCATGAGTTGTAAAAATTTTTCTCCTTCTGATGTCAAAACGTAATATTTGCGCGGAGGGCCCGAAGTAGATTCTTCCCAGCGGTAGCTCAGATAACCGCTGTTTTTCAGCCGTGTGAGTAACGGGTAAACCGTGCCTTCCACTACAATCATTTTGGCATCTTTGAGTTCTTGCAAAATGTCGGAAGTGTAAGCTGCATCTTTTTGACTCAATATATTTAAGATGCAATATTCCAGCACTCCTTTGCGCATTTGCGATTTGATATTTTCGATTTTCATTGTTTGTTTTCTTATTTAATCAATCTCAAACTGAGTGGATAATGATATACTTCACCGCTATGCGCTTTGATAGCAGCGACTATTACCAATATCAACCTAATCAGGCTTATCAATCCCAATCCGCCGACAAACAGCCAAATACCCGGAATAGCCAATAAAGCTAAAAAGGGATCTTCCCCTTCGGAGACAGCCAGTCCGGTAATAGAAGAAATAAAAATCACAATACCTACAATTATGATTATAAATTGATAAATTAACATGCTGAGGTTAAAATTCAGCGATTCTTTGCCGTTTTCATCGACAAATTTGCTTTCGTCACGCCAGATCAACCAAAAAATAAGCGGGCCTAAAATACTGCCGAAAGGAACCCCGATATAATTTGAAAGCGCACTGATATGTATAATGGCGGCATGTGAGCCGTCTTGAGGTGATACAGTTGGTTTTTTAGGTGTTTCTACAGGTGTTAATGTTTCCATGTTTTTTTTGTTTTTTATAGTTATAACGAAATACCTATAACTTTGTTACACCTACAAATATACAATAAATAGTATTATGTTATACAAAGTAGTGAAAATTTTTTTACTTTTTCAATAAAATGAATAGGAGAGTGGTTAATTTTTGATTTATTTTTATGAAAAAAAATGCTAAAAATCTGTTTTATTCCGCCAAAAAAACGCTATTTTTACTCACAAAACCATAAAAAATGAAATTTACCCCTAAACATATCAACCGTTTTTTGTTTTGGAAATTACCCAGTGCGTGGATCAGCGGTATTCGTTTAAAAAGTATTGATGACGAAAAAGCGGTAGTAACCGCTACGCATCGTTGGATCAATCAAAATCCGTTTCAATCCATGTATTTTGCCGTTTTGGCCATGGGAGCGGAGTTGTCAACCGGTATTTTGGTGATGAAAAAAATACAAGACAGCGGAAAAAACATATCCATGTTGGTTACCGGCACGCAGGGTGAATTTTACAAAAAAGCGCGGGGTAAAATCCGTTTTATCTGTGAACAGGGGAGTGAGATTGACAGCAATATTTATGAAACCGTTCAAACCGGAGAAGGTGTTCGTTTTGAATTAACTTCCAATGCTTATGACGAACAGGACGACTTAGTCTGCAAATTTGTCTTTCAGTGGAGTATTAAAGTAAAAGGCTAGTTGTTAAGTGCTGAAAAATACTTCGTTTTACTTGTTTTTAATTGCGAAAACGCCAAAAAAATCATCTTTTTTTGTCGATTTTTTATTATCTTTAAGCAACTCTAAAAATCGATTTTTATGCAAAAAATACTTTTAGGAAACGAGGCGATTGCCCAAGGAGCCATTGATGCCGGATTGTCCGGAGCTTACGGATATCCGGGGACGCCTTCGACTGAAATCATAGAATATATTGAGGCTAGTAAAGAAGTAAAAGATGGAAAGATCAAAGCCCATTGGAGCACTAACGAAAAAGTGGCTATGGAAGAGGCTTTAGGTATGTCGTATGCAGGAAAAAGAGCCATAGTTACTATGAAACACGTGGGGCTTAATGTGGCTGCCGATGCTTTTATCAACACGGCTATTTCGGGTATCAACGGCGGATTGGTGGTGATTGTTGCCGATGATCCGTCGCAACATTCATCGCAAAATGAGCAAGACAGCCGTTATTACGGTAAATTTGCCATGTTGCCCATCTTGGAGCCTTCTAATCAGCAAGAGGCTTATGATATGATGGCTTATGCTTTTGAACTCTCCGAGCAAACCCAATTGCCGGTATTGTTTCGTTCGGTAACGCGTTTGTCGCATTCGCGCGCCAATGTGCGTTTAAAGGAAGATAAAAAAGAGCAAAATCCGTTACAATTAGTCGATGACACCAAACGTTTTGCATTGATTCCTTCGTTTGCCAAAGTGCAATACAAGGCTTTGATTGACAAGCAAAAAGATTTGGAACAAAGAGCCGAAAATTCACCGTGGAATGAATACCGGGAAGGAACGGACAAAAGTTTGGGCATTATCGCTTCGGGAATAGCGGTTAATTATCTTTTAGAAAATTATCCGGATGATTTGCCCTATGACTTGTTAAAAGTATCTCATTATCCGCTACCCAAAAAAATGGTAGCCAAAATGTTTGACAGGGTTGATCAAATTTTGGTTTTGGAAGACGGCTATCCGTTTATCGAAGAAATGATCGGCGATTATTTAGGGCGTGAGCAAAAGGTAAAAGGACGTTTGACAGGCGACTTGCCGCGAACCGGAGAGCTCAATCCCAATAAAGTGGCGGTAGCTTTGGGATTGGAAAAAGAAATAGATGAAAACATACCGCATATAGTAGCAATGCGTCCGCCTCAGCTCTGTCCGGGTTGTGGCCATATCGATTTATACGAAGCTTTGAACGAAATAATCGAACAAATCGGTGATAACCGTGTTTTTTCAGATATCGGTTGTTATTCATTGGGTGTTTTGGAACCTTATGAAAGTATCGACACTTTGATAGATATGGGAGCTTCCATACCAATGGCCAAAGGTGCAGCTGATGCCGGATTAAAACCGGCTATTGCCGTAATCGGCGATTCCACTTTTACCCATTCGGGCATGACGGGATTGTTGAGTGCCGTGTGGGATAATTCGCCTGTTACGGTGATTATTTCCGATAATTCGGCCGTAGCGATGACAGGAGCGCAACCTTCGGCGGCTTTTGGCCGGTTGTATGAAATAGCCAAAGGATTAGGAGTAGAAGAGGAACATATTAAAGTGATTGTTCCGTTGAAAAAATACCACGACAAAAACGTGGAAATCATTAAAAAAGAAATAGATTATCAAGGCGTTTCGTTGATTATTTCGCAACGTCCTTGTGTTACCATGTCTAATGATAAAAAAGAATTGGCACGTAAATTCAATACATTAGAACCCAGTTATTAACCTTAAGCAGAGGCAGGGCATGCCCTGCCTCTGCTTAAGGTGATCGATTCATCAATTCATCAAACAATCAATAATAACATGAAAAAAGATATTATCATCGCCGGTGTCGGCGGACAAGGAATACTAACTATTTCTGCCGTATTGGATATGGCAGCGCTTGAGAGCGGATACAATGTTAAACAATCGGAAGTGCATGGAATGAGTCAGCGGGGAGGTGCCGTTCAGTCGCATGTGCGCATTTCGGACGGGCCGGTTTATTCCGATTTGATTCCCAAAGGCAAAGCCGATTTGATTTTATCGGTTGAGCCGATGGAATTGTTGCGTTATTTGCCGTATATTCATCCGGAAAACGGCTATTTGGTAACCGATATTAATCCGTATAAAAATATTCCCGATTATCCGGAAGAATCCGTTTTACGCAGTCAGATAGAAAGTTTTCCACATCATCGTATAGTTGATGCACGGACATTGGCTAAAAAAGCCGGAAATTTAAGAGCTGCCAATATTGTAATGATCGGAGCGGTATCGGATTTGTTGCCTTTTGAAGATGATTTGCTCAAAAAAATTATTGCAGATTTGTTTAAACGCAAAGGCGACAGGGTAGTGCAAATGAATTTAGATGCTTATGAATTGGGTAAGCAGTCGGTTTTGACTTTGAATTAATTTTTTTCAGGGGCGGCGAAGCCACCCCTGAAAAAAAATCATATTTTCTTTATAAATCTTCGTATAAACGCAAGCGTTTTTTGAGCCGGTTGATTTCGGCTTGCATATCTTGTATTTGATTTAAAAGGTTGATAATCACGTCTAATCCTTCCATGTTGATATGCAAATCATAATGTAAACGCATTAGTTTTTCAACTTGTGGAAGTTGTTCTTCGTCAATCATGGTTTCATTGTTTTCGGTATAGACCGGTAACAATTCGAAAGCTTGCAATTCGTCAAAAAAACTTTCGGGTATCTGATAGCTTTCGCAGATTTTATGTATGGATATGAGTTGTTTTGTCATTTTTATTTCATTTTAGCCAGTTGTTCAAAAAGTTCTTTTTGTTTTTCAGACAAGTTTGTTGGGATTTTTACTTGGTAGGTTACGTATAAATCGCCGTATTTACCTTCTTGTTTGTATACGGGAAAACCTTTTCCTTTTAAACGCACTTTGGTTCCGCATTGGGTGCCTGGTTTGACTTTGAGTTTGACTTTACCGTCCATGGTATCTACCATGGTTTCTCCGCCCAAAACAGCGGTGTATAAGTCTATTTCGTGTTGGGTGTATAAATCGTCGCCTACGCGCTTAAATTTCGGATCGTCGTCTATGGCGAAGGTAATATACAAATCGCCGTTGGGACCACCGTTTATACCGGGGCCTCCCATACCTTTGATCCGGATGGTTTGTCCGTCTTTGACACCGGCAGGGATGGTGATTCGTATTTTCTTACCGTTGACGTTGATGGTGTGTTTTTGGGTGGTATATACGTCTCTTAAGCCGAGGCGTAATTGAGCTTGAATGTCTTGTCCTTTAAATTTGACATTGCGTCGTCCGCCGGTTCTGCTTGAAAATCCCCCGCCAAACATGGATTGGAAAAAATCGGAGTAGTCGGATTCGTCGTATCCGCCACCACCAAATCCGCCAAATCCGGAGAAATCAAAACCTCCGGCACCGCCAAAAGCGTCTTGATATTGCTTTTGTTGGGCGCGTTGTTTTTCTATTTCGTCGGCGTGTTGCCAGTGTTCGCCGTATTTGTCGTATTTTTTTCGGTTTTCGGGATTGCCCAATACTTCGTTGGCTTCATTGATTTGCTTAAACTTTTTTTCGGCTTCTTTATCACCCGGATTTAAGTCGGGATGATATTTACGAGCCAATTTCCGGTAAGCTTTTTTAATATCACTCTCCGAAGCATTTTTATCGACTCCCAAAACTTTGTAATAATCTATATATGCCATTATTTTTTTGATTTTTTATTTTACGCTTATATTATTACGTAAATTTACGAAAAAAGTTACAAGCTTTTTTAAAAAAATTTATTGCATAAATTCTTCTAGTTTTTTTTCAAAATCAGTAGTATACATATTTTGAAGACTGTTTTTGATTTGAAGGCTGTCAATTAGAAAAATTTGAGCCAAATGATAAGGACTTACCGTATGAACATCTTCTTCGCGGGTTAGTTGCAGATACATGAATTTAGAATTGACAGGAACTTGTAACATCCATTCTTCTTGAGATTGCGGGTTGAGGTTGAGAATAATAATTTGTAGTTCGGGATGTTTTTCTTTTATTTTTTCTAATTTTTCCAAGTTGGAAATAAAATTTTTGCGATTGTCCAAATTCCAAAATGAAATTAATGTTTTTTGATCTTTCAAAAATTCGTTCAACTTATAAAGTTTATTTTGTTTGTTTCGGACGCTGATATTCGGAAACAATTTTCCGTTTTTGATTTGTTTATTTTTATTGATTAATTTTTTACAGTAATTCTTGTATGTATCATTCTGAATAACAGATAAATAGTATGAGATTGTTGAGTCTTTTTCAAATATTTTTTGGCTTTTGATATAACGTAAACAATATTTAATCAGCAGATTATCTTTGAATTCTTTGTCATATATTTCTTTTTCAATAGTTTGTGCTATTTTTAAAAATGTTTCGATATTTTTATCTTTATTTTTTTGAAGTTTCCGTTCGATATAGTTGTCGGCAAAAGCATACATGTAAATGATATTCGGATCGGGGAGAGGGTTGTGTAGTGTTTGACAGTAGTTTACATATTCTTTTTCAATGCTTTCATCGGGATGTTTTTTTAAGTAAGCTTCTTTTAGGCTGTATTGTAAACTGTTGTGGTATAAAGCGATGATTTCACGATATTTTTTATCGGATTTTTCCAGTTCTTTTTGATATGAATTGATCAATTTTTTGTTGATAGCCGTAAAAGAATCTATTTTTTTTAAGAAGGTTTTTGCATCAAAATTAAATTGATGATCATAAAAATAAGCGCTTTCTTTTTCGTTTTCCAGATATAATTCGAGCAAAAGATTATTTTCAAATCCGATGCTCCCCGAAAAGCTCAAAGATTCATCAAATTCATCTACATTGATATGAAAAGCAAGAGAGTCGCCGGGCTTTAAATAAATAGTTTGAAATTCGGGAAAAATATAGATAAAATACAGTCCTTCACGAGGAGTTTTAACCTCTCCGTAAATCTTATTTTCATATTTTAATTTGAGTGTGTCTGCCGTTAACATGAGAAAATCACGTGATATCAATACTTTGTCCGTTTTTGGATTGACAATCTTGCCACGTATTTTGGTTGTAACCTCTTGCGTTTTGTGGATACAAGAGCTTACGATTAATAGTAAAAAAAGCTTCAAAATCACTTGTTTTATTCTCATAATTTAGGCTTTTGAAAAACGTTGTTTAACCGCTTCATACAGTAAGATGGCAGCCGATACGGATACGTTTAACGAATCTGCTATTCCCAGCATGGGAATATTAATGGCTTGTTGACTGATTTTTCTTATTTCGCGTGATAAGCCTTTATCTTCGGCTCCTACTGCAATAGCAGTGTTTCCGGTATAATCTTCTTTAAAATACAAGTTGGAGTTTTGAAGGGTTGACGCAAATAATTTAATCTGATTTTCTTGCAAGAAATCCCTTGCTTCGTCCAGATTGCAAACAGCAACCTGATTACTAAAAATCGTTCCGATGCTCGATCTGATTACATTGGGATTATATAAATCTGTTTTGGGATTAATCAAAATAAGTCCATCGGCTCCGGATCCGTCTACCGAGCGTAAAATGGCTCCGATATTACCCGGTTTTTCAATATTTTCCGCTAGTAACAAAAGCGTATTTTTTCTTAATTTTAGTTCTGAGATATTATGATTTTTCATATAGGCAACGACAATAATTCCCTCAGTTGAATTTCTGTAAGCTATTTTTTGATAAACTTTTTTAGAGATTTTAATGATTTCCACTTTATATTCTCTAATCATTTTAATGATTTCAAAAAGATTTTCATCTGAAAATAATTCAGGATAATAAAAGATACTTTTTATTTTATAACCGCTACTTATGGCCATTATGGTTTCACGAACCCCTTCAATGACAAATTCATTCGATTTTTTTCTTATCGATGATTTTTTTTGCAATTGAAGTAAGATTTTAATCTTGGCATTATTTGTGCTGGTAATTTCTTGCATCGGACAGAGTTATTATAGTGTAAAATTATAAATAAACTTCAATATTTTGCTATTTTTTTAAGAAAAGATTAACCTGTTTGCTGTTATTTTTAAAACATTTATTATTTTTGTTAAAAGTTAGATTATGATTGTAGTTTTTCCACGCCTGATTGCCAAGTCATTTTGTGCTTTGACGATTTATCCATTTATTTTTTTAAGAGATCCCGCTTCGCGACAAGATTTTACTTTAATTAACCATGAACGGATTCATATTTATCAGCAAAAAGAGCTTTTATGGATTTTCTTTTTTGTTTGGTATTTGATAGAGTTTGTAGTAAAATTGTTTTATTATCGCAGTGCTTACCAGGCTTATAAAAACATATCTTTTGAACGTGAGGCTTATGCCAATGAATTTGATTTGTTTTATTTGGAAAACAGAAAAAGTTTTGCTTTTATTCGTTATCTCTAGTCCCGGTGTTTTGAAAGAAACTAAAAACGCTGATTCCGTATTTTCTTTTTTCAACAAAATGTTTTTCATCGCTAAAGTCTAGTTGTTCTTTGTGTTCCAAAACAAAAATTCCATTTTTATTCAGTATTTTTCTTTGAAAAATAAGGTTTATTATTTTTCTCATTTTTTCAGGTTCTAAATCGTATGGTGGATCTGCAAAAATCAAATCATAGGTTTCACCTGTTTTTTCTAAAAATTTAATGACGTCTTTTTTAACGGTTTGAATGGGAAAATCAAATTCTCCGGATATTTTTTTTACGAATTTAATTACATGGTAATTATTATCTACGGCAGTAATTTTTTTAGCACCACGCGAAGCAAATTCATAAGAAATGCTACCGCTTCCGGTAAACAAATCCAATATTTTTAGTTCTGGAATATATACCTTGTTATTTAAAATGTTAAATAGTGCTTCTTTGGCCCTGTCCGTGGTAGGCCTGATGGGTAAGTTTTTAGGCGCACTGATACGTCTTCCTTTATAAGTGCCGGAAATAATTCGTATATGCATTTAAATATAATTATTTATTCTGCTTAATTTTTTTTCTTTAGCCAGACTTATGTTTTCGGTAAATTGTTTTAAATTTTTGATGTTTTTATCAAACCAATCTACGCCCGTAATAAAAAAACGGGTATCCTTTTTGTCTAATTCCAAGGTTTCCATTATGAAGAATAAATAGTATAAAAATTCGTCTTCATTGTCAAATTCAAAATGATTATACAAAATAAATTTTTCGTTTTGATAGACGGCAATTTGAAAATCGTTTGGAAAAAGATTGATAAAAACTTCGTTTATAAAGAGTTTTTTATAATCATTTCTTATTTTTTTATGTTGACTAAAGAAAACACTGGCACTGTGGCTGTTATTGACTTCTTTGGCATTTGAATGAAAAAAAGCTCCCAGATTTTTAAACGGCACATAAATATTGACGGCATCAATATCTTCGATTAGCTCGGGAACAATAAAATCTTGTTCCGACACCTTGACATTTTGTTTTAATAAAAGATCTGCTTTGTTATTTTGGAAGTATTTGGTTGGAACAATATTGTTTAATCTGTTGTGGTGAATAATCTTAACCTTTTGATAATTGTCTGTCAAAACCGGACGTTCTTTGATGATTTCCAAGAGTTTATTTGAAATTTCATCTGTAGCAATATCTTTAAAAAGATACTCAAAGAATTTTTTTTCTTGATTGCTTTTATCTTCAATCATAAAAGAAAGTCCATACTGACTGGCGAGTATGGACAATTCTTTGTTATGTTCAATAATATTTTTATTCTTCTTTGTCACCGATATCGTAAAGTTTGGGCCAGTTACCCGAGTCATTTACTTCATCTAACGAACCTACTTGGATGTAAGGGCCGTTTATTTCTTTTGTACTTCTAATATTTTTTTCTTGAGCTACCAAGTCAGGATCTTGATCATACAAAACTTCTGCTTTGTCAACACGGGCTACAAAAACAGGAATTTTTACGTTACTTCGTTTCAAATATCCGTGTTTTAGTTCAAACTGAACTTGTTTTTCTTTACCCGGAATCGGAACCCATTTCATATCTTTATAACGATCGTCGTTTTTAAACAAAGAATCTTTTACCGATACAAA
>Ga0256843_1001010_pt1 | contig 22917 bp, 27 predicted proteins | sample AlvinellametaG_FD_191572 | JGI IMG/M metagenome (GOLD analysis project Ga0256843, IMG submission 191572) | Pompeii worm associated microbial communities from hydrothermal vent at the East Pacific Rise, Pacific Ocean - Alvinella | ecosystem: Host-associated > Annelida > Integument > Unclassified ... | reverse complement strand
AACTGACAATGGTTAATCGGCTTCCCCAAAATTTTTGAAACTTTTTCTTTCATTTATATTACTTTTACAACTTTTTTTTACTATTATATCACAAAAAGCAAAAGGAAACTACATGAAATCTATCTTATTCGTCTGCCTTGGTAATATTTGCCGTTCTCCTCTGGCAGACGGTATCGCCACAAAAATCGCCGATGATTATGATCTTAACCTACACATCGACTCGGCAGGGACTTCTCAGTGGCATGTAGGAGAACCACCTTGCGATAACTCCATAGAAGTGGCGCGTTTAAACGGTATCGACATCAGTTCGTTACGTGCACGTACGATCCATCCCGATGACAAACAAAAATTTGACTATATCGTCGCTATGGATAAGCAAAACAGAGAAGATTTACTCGCTCGTGGATATCAAAATGTCTACCTCATCGGAGAATACGGCGGTTTTGGAGGAAAAGATGTACCCGATCCTTACTTTTTTGACGGTTTTGAGGGCTTTCATGAAGTTTTCGCTATGTTGGATAAAGCGGTCAGAGACTTTTTACAAAAGGAGAAACTATGGGACTGAAATATGCATTTCTGTCGATTTTGCTGTTAGTGCTTGCAGCGTGTGGAAAAAGCGACAATCTCAAAAAACATATCATCGCTTCTATCCCGGAAGCTTCGGGTATCTGCTTTCATCCCGAAAGTAAAACACTTTTTGCCGTCAGCGACAGAGGTATCGTCTATCAACTCTCTACGGACGGAAAAATTTTACAAAAACATCATATCGGCGACTATGACCTCGAAGGGATCACTTACGACGTTAAAAACCATCTACTTCTGGCTATAGCCGAAGGCAAAGACAATATCCTTCTTATCAACCCCAAAGATCTCAAACTACAAAAAGAGGTTTCCGTCAAACGTTCATTTTTAGACCAAAAAATTTTACTAAAAGATAAAAAAAACGGGCTTGAAGGGATCACGACAGACGATAAAGGCACGATTTTTATCAGCAACCAATCCGCACATAAATACCCGCACAAAGATCCTTCCGTTATCGTCGTGCTGAATAACAATGACTTACGTTTGCACAAAATCCCCATACGAGCACTGATCGATCCTCAAAAGATCGATATCGCGGGACTTGCATACAAAGAGAACAACTTATATATGGTCAGTGATACAAAAAACAGACTCTATCGATACAACCTCAAGAAAAAGAAAATAGATCTGGAAAAAAAACTGCCTAAATTTGCGCAGGAGGGTATCGCTTTCGATCGATCCGGATATATCTATTTTGCAAATGACAAGGGTAGTATTTTAAAGTATAAAGCTAAAAAATTCGGTATATTTTAATCCTGATTGAGGAAGTCGGACAAACTCGATTTTTCAGTGTAAAAACAATGATAATTAAGTATCATGTTTTTAGTGAAAACTCTCTTTACAATTCATAAAAGAGGCTTAAATACCTTCCACAGGAGTACTTTATGCTAAGCAAACTCATACTGTTGCTAGGATCGCTTATCGCGGGATTTATCGCTTTTAGCTGTATCCAAAACAACAAAGATACGCTACAGACCACCAGTGCGACACCACCTATACCACAGGAAAATGCATTACCTGCTATTCCCGAAGATGTAGAACTCAACGAAACCGCTACAATAGAAAAAGAAGAGATTGTCCAACCGGAAATCCTCACTCTGAAAGCTCCGTCGTTTCTCTATGAAGAGTCCAACACTACCGATATTACCGTTTCAGTCAATACAAACGAAAGCGCAAAGATACAAAAAGAGCTGGAAAGTTATTGTCCCGCGCCAAAATGCAAACTGACAATCAATACCGACGACTATATCTCACAGGCTTCCTGGGGAAAAGATGCCGTCGCTTTAGTCAAAACAATGCAAACGTCCAATGTCAAAAACGGATATATTCACATTTTTAAAGATCAAATAGAAGTCAAAGGCAACCTTGCGGATGAAAAGAGCAAAAATGCTCTGGAAAATACCCTCGAAGCTTTCAAAAAAGAGGGTATGCACATCGACACAAATCTTACTATCGTAAAAAAACCGGAAACAAAACAGCCTGAAACTTCCGTAAACCTCGAAGAAGTTCAAAAAGAGCAGCAGCTAAAAAAAGAAGTGCCGGTTATCCCGGAAAAAAACGGTAATGAAAAATCACAATCAACAACACTCGAAGACGTACAAAAACAACATATCCAAAAAGTACAACAAAACATCAACACTATCCTCAAAAACAATCCGATCTATTTCAAAAGAAATAGTAACGAGCTTACACTAAGCAGCAAACAGATACTGGACAAGATCATAGACATTGTCAACAAGACTACGGAAGAGATAGAGATCGCTAAACTGAAAATCTCCGGTCATACCGATGCAAGCGGTTCTGCAGCGTATAATAAAAAACTCAGTCAAAAACGTGCCGATACCGTACGCGACTACCTCATAGAACATCACATCAAAGTGCCGGCGTTAGAAGCTGTCGGTTACGGAGAAGAGATGCCTGTTACGCAAAACCCATACGACAAACAAAATCGTCGTGTGGAGATAGAGATACAACAAAAGGAGAGCAGCCATGAATGAGAAGATGCAAATGATCATCATCCTTTTTCTATTCGCATTTTTGATCGGTTTTTTCATCGTTCACTTTATTCGAAAAGGAGCCTTGAAACGAAAATACGAAGCGAAAATTCAAAATCTTCAGGAAGAGGATCATCAAAGTGCAGCGCTTTATGCACAGTCACTTGAAGAGAAAAAAGCTCTCCAACGAAAATACGATACAACCCATAAACGCTACAAAGAGCAAAAAGAGCTCTTTGAAAACCTCAAAGAGAAAGAAACTTCACTGGTACAACGTATCGCTGCGGCGGAAGAGCAGAAAAAAGAGTTTGGTGAAAATATCGTACAGGCACAAAAAGAGATAGAAGAGACCAAAGAGCAGATCAAACAACTCTCGACCGAACTCTCTTCACTAAGTGAACTACGCACTCTCGTTTCCGAAAAAGAGACGCAAATCAAAGATATCAGACAACGTATCGAAGATGAAGAGAAACTGCTTCACTCTTATCTGGAAAATATCGAAAAGATCAAAGCATCCCGTAAAAAACTTCAGGAAGAGAACAAAGAGCTCGAAGAACAAACAAAAACACTTCGCAGACAACTTGACGAAACAGAAGAAGGTATCGCACGTATAGACAAAAAATACAGCAAAGCTTTGATCAGAGTACAAAAAAACAGAGACGACTTGAAAATCAAAGCGATCAATTACGAATATGCCCTCAAAGAGTATAAAGAAATAGACGACGAACACCAGACAAAGGTAAAAAACAAACTGGTACAAACCCTCTTCGGTCTACCTGCGACAAAAACCAAAGAGATCGAAAACATAATCAAAAAAAATGACAGCCTGAGATGGATAGACAAACTCGCAAAAAAAGTTTTTCACAAAAAGCCTGTCATAGATGAGGAGATATAGATGATTGATCTTATGATGGCATTTAAAGAGTGTTTAGGGCTGGTTCTTTTAACCGGTATGATCACAGGATATCTGTTCACTCTCTTTTCTACGAAAGAGGAGTTCAAACCGACACTGAACGAACTGCATGAAAAGATAAACTACAACAAAGAACAAGTCAAGCTTCTGGAAGATGAACAAAATCATATGACAGATCAAATCGGTCAGGAAGAGCGTATGACTCAAGACTTGAAAGCAAAAGTCAGCGATCTTTCAGAACAAGTCAAACTTCATGAAGGAGCTCTCCAAAGCGTTGAAGCGGAAAAAGAGAAAGTGGAAGCAGAATATATATCTGTAGCTTCTATGCTTAAAACACATACCGAGCGTAAATCTCAACTGCAAAAAGAGATAGGAAACGACACGGTAGCAAGTCTGAGCAAACATCTGGAAACGCAAAAGCAGACATTACAAAAACTGGAATCCACGCTTGAAAAAGATCGTGAAAATCTTTATGATGTACAGGAGAGGCACAAAAGACTCCAAACACAAAAAGAAGATCTTGAAGCACACAGATCTACTCTTATGGAAAAAATCACACAACTTGAAGAGACTTTAAACAAGAAAAAAGAGAAGTTACACATCTATGAAGAGGATATTTTAACACAAATCGACAACTTAAAAGAAGAAGCGAACAGCCGGCTTGCAAAAATCAAAAAATATAAAGAGGAGCTTCTCAAACTCAAAAAGAGTTAAGCCCCTCTTTTACATACGAAAAGATCAGTCGAATCTTTTCGTATAACTGTGACAGTACGGTGTACTCCCCTTTCTCTCATAATAATCCTGATGATACTCTTCCGCCTTATAAAACGGATGCTCTTTCGCAGGTATCAATTTAGTGGCGACTTTATACCCTTTATCTTCAAGTATTTTTATCAACTTTTCGGCACTCTCTTTCTCTTTTTCGTCATTGTAAAAAATCGCGGAGAGATACTGACTTCCTATATCCGGTCCCTGACCATTGGTTTGTGTAGGATCATGAATTTCGAAAAAGAGTTTCGCTAAAGTTTCAAAATCGACTTTACTCGGATCATAAGTCACTTCAACCACTTCCAGATGTCCTGTATCGGTATAACAGACTTCTTTATAGGTAGGATTTTCCTTATGTCCTCCCATATAACCGCTTTCCGCTTTGATCACACCCGGTAACTTTTCAAAGTGATACTCCACACCCCAAAAACATCCACCGGCGAAATAAGCTTTTTTTATATTTTCATAAACCGCTTCTGCCGGTTCGAACTCCAAGGAGATAGAGTTCACACAATGTCTTGTATTTTTAGCCGTAAACTGTTCCCCTTCAAAAACGTGCCCAAGGTGTGCACCGCAGTTTGCACAAACGATCTCCGTTCTTCTGCCGTCCGCATCCGGTACACGTTTAACCGCTCCCGGTATTTCGTCATCGAAGCTCGGCCACCCGCAACCGGAGTTAAATTTCGCATCCGATTTATAAAGCGGCGTACCGCAACGTTTACATTTATATATACCTTTTTCAAAAAATTTATCATACTTCCCCGTATAAGGCATTTCCGTACCTTTATGTACGATGACACGCTCCTCTTCAGGCGTTAGTTTTTTAAATTTTACATTTTCAACTTTTTTATTTTCATCCATTTGCTTATTTCCCCCATATAGTATGATGATGCCGCTAAATACCAGCAACAGGAATATTAAAACATTTTTTTTCATAATGTAACCTTTCATGAAGTTTTAGACTGAAATCAGTCTTTTAATGGAAATTTTTTATCTAATAAAACATATAATCACGAGTTAATTTTATTATAGGAGTTTGCAATGAAACAAACCACATTTAAAGAAAAATACCCCGTCTGGACACTCGAACTTGACAAAAATGAAGTTGAACAAAAGAGTGTTCCGGAAATTTTAGCATATTTCAAAGAGAAAATCGAAGCACACCCTATCGCTGCATATATCGCTACTTTCGATCACTACAGCCACACCAAAGGGCACGGCGGAGATATCAACCCCGAAATCAAAGATATGCAAAATATCATCTTCTGCTTCGGTCCTGAAATCCCAAACACAAAAGTAGGTGCAGTACGTCCAAGATCCATAGCCGTGTGTGAACTGGAAGATAAATTTGTCATCGAATTTATGGAAGCACCTGCCGAAAAAGCACACGACACGATGGAAGCCTGGACAAAAGCGCTGAAAGTTTCATAAACGTTCATTTAGACTTTGTTCCTATTCCAAAACTTTTTTGATACAATACGCCTAAACACAAGGAGATATCTATGGCTGTCGATCTCGTAGATTCACACGATCCGCATATTGTCAAACCCCCGTCACACAAAAGTACGAAACTGGAAAAGAGAGCACCGTTAGTCGCAACGGGACTCTCTTTGATATTGGCTATCATCAAACTGACAGTCGGCTTGATGAGCGGCTCTGTTGCTCTTTTGGCATCTGCCGTCGACTCCATCATGGATATGTTCGTATCTGTCTTTAACTTTTTGGCAATCCGCCTTTCGGATCGAAGTCCGGACGAACAGTTTCCTTTCGGCTACGGAAAAATAGAAGCACTTGCCGCTACCCTTGAAGGCTTGGTGGTTATGGGATCGGGATTGTTCATCCTCTACGAATCGCTACAAAAGTTTATTCACAAAGAGAGTGTCACGCATATTGACCTCTCCATCATGGTAATGGTCATCTCTATCATCATCGTAGGCGGACTGGTTGCTTTTTTGAACTATGTTGTCAAAAAAACGAACAATATGGTCATCAAAGCCGACCTTCTGCACTACAAAACCGACCTTTACAGCAACAGTGCGGTTTTACTCTCTTTAGCCATCATCTACTATACAGACTGGTACTGGGTGGATATCCTCTTTGGAGGGGCTATCGGTATCTATATCATCAAAGAAGCTTATGAGTTGGTAGAAGAAGGTGTAAAAGTACTATTGGATGTTTCTCTTCCAAAAGAAGAGGTTGACAAGATCATCGAAATTGTCGAAAAAGACAGACGTGTCACAGGTTTTCATTATCTTAAAACACGTTATGCGGGAAAGTTTAAATTCGTAGAACTGCACATCGTTCTGGTACCTGACATACAACTTTTACAGGCACACCGAATCGCCGATGCCATCGAAGACAAGATCAAGGAGATCGATCCTGAAAGCAAATGGCACATACTGATACATTTAGATCCGTATGACGACTCGGATATTCATGATTTCTAATTTCTGAAAAAGTCTCGCAAAAGAGACTCTTTCAGACTACTCTACATATCCCGACGCACCTCTGAAACCTATCGTCGGATCTTTAAATCCCGGTCCATAGTTCAACTTGGCAGCAGAAACACCAAGAAGATCACTATCTCCCTTTGCAAACGAACCTCCTCTTGCCACAACGGCATAAGGATCTACATCTCCGAAATTACCGGTTATCGGTAGCGTATCGGTAGCACCGCTTGTCGTCGCTCCGTCATAATACATTCCCGCACCGTAGATAGACTGCAAAGGAGAGGTTTCTCCACGAAGTATAGGTAGCCACCATTTCGGAGTGGTACTTTCTATGGCTGTATACTCCTGCAAACCGGCGGCACCACCCAAAAATCTGTCATCGATTGCAACCATACCGCGAGTCCACTCTGCAAGGTTGCCGGAAAGATCAAATACTGTCGTCGTATAGTTTGACGGAACATGAGGATCGCTTCCAAGAAGGTTGTTTGCGATCACAAAGTAACGTCTGTCTGTTTCACTATACCCTTTCCCCTGATAAAGCTTCCCTTTACGGACTTCTCCACCCGTCCAGTTTTCTTTGTTGTTGATAACAAGCTGCACCACTTGCATCCACTGCTTTTCAGTCGGCAAAGAGAGATGCCAGGGTGTTTTTTCCACTTGAGAAAGTTCCATAGCCACAACAGCTTCCACAGGACTGAAAGATTGTGCGGCATCTCCTTCATCCGTAAAATAGACACGACCGACATGAAATCCTTCAATCTGATCGACACGTGTATTTGCATAAAGTGTGGTATTGATATCCAACTGCCTGTCAAAACGTTGTGATGATACAGAAGGGTTATATATCAAAAAATGATCGCGGATGATATCCGATAGATTATCCATAATATTTACAGAGAGTGTTTCGTTACTTTCTCTTGCTTCATACTTCGCCAACCAAAAACCGCTTTCCTCTATACCGTCACCGTCAACATCGAACCCGCCGGGAATATAGACATAATTGTTAGCGATCATTCTCTGTCCTTCCGGAGTATCGTAAATCCATGAAATACGTTTACCTGAAGGAGTTATCTTTTGCCCGTTTCCGTCATACAGGGTACTTCTATCTTCACCGCATCCACTGAAAACAAGTGCCGCGACTACTACGGAGAAACTAAATATTTTTTTCATGAACTACTTTCCTTATTGATGTATTATCGCTTCGATACGACGATTTTTTGCACGACCTTCTTTGGTCTCGTTATCGGCTATAGGATTTAACTCACCTTTACCGATAGCTACGATACGACTTGCACTGACACCGTAAGAGATCAGCGCTTTTTTCACTGCATTTGCACGCTCTTGTGAAAGCTTCATATTTTTTCTGGGATCACCGCTGCTGTCCGTATAACCCTCGATCGTTACAGTCACTTTCGGCTTGCGTTTCATGTATGCAGCAAACTCTTTGATTTTTTGCATGGAGAGCGGTGTGAGTTTTGCCGAATTGCTTTCAAAATGTACCTGAAGTGTCTTTTTGATTCCACATCCCTTTTTGTTCACCGTAAAACCGGACGGAGTGTTCGGACACTGATCCAGACTATCTTCTACACCGTCATGATCCGTGTCGAGTACCACAGGGGCAGGAACAACTTCTTCCACTATTTCAGGCGCGGGCGCAGGAGCTGCAACAACCTCGGTCACAACTTTTTTCACTTTAACGGGGCATCCGTCGGCATTGACCGCAACACCGGGCGGCGTATTCGGACAAAGATCATAGGCATTTAAAACACCGTCTTTGTCATCGTCAAGCGCAGTCGTTTCAAAATGAAAAGGCATTGAAACACCGATCAAAAGAGCAAATTCGTTGTTTTCGTCGTTTTGATGATCATCGAAAATCTGCAACGCTTTAAACTCGGTAACAAGATTTAACGTATTGTTGATAGGATACTTCAACCCCGCACCTGCCTGCGCAAAAAACTGACTTTCGAAACCTTTGCGCGATCCATCGACATATTCATACCCCAACCCGGCAAAAAGATAAGGATCCACATAGTAGCGATCACTAAGCTCAAAGTCGTATTGCCCTCCCGCAGCTATCTGCCAGAGAGACTTGACCGTTCCCATCGTTTCATCGACATTGATATAGGCAAGATCTATTCTGGGGCGTATCACATACCCGATATCAACCGTAGTGTCGGCATTGAACGTACCTTTGTTAAAGTTTGAACCATCTTCGTTATTCAGGGAAGTCAAGCCTGTTTTTAGAGACAGATCAAAATCAACGATATCTGCATTTGAAATATTGTGAAGGCACAGCAAAGCGATAGAAGAAAAAAAGATTTTTTTCATAAGATAATTCCTTCATGTTAAATAAGGATTATCTTACTCATATTTTGCAGAGAAGTAAATTATTTTATAATTTATAAATCTTCTCTAAGATATATATAATTATTTGTCAAGATTGTGTTCGATTAAACTAAGTACTTTCTCTATCTGGTCGTCACTCAGCTTACCTGCGTGTTGAAATATAAGTCTACCCTCTTTATCAAAGACTAAAATATCGGAGCTATCATCTTCAAGCGCCCATTTTTTTACCAATACTTTTTTCTTATCTCTTACATATATGGCATTGGGATACTTTTTCTGTTTGGCTTTGAGTTTCGCTTCAATAGCAAAATTCGGTAACCATGTTGCAGCCATGTTGACAATAGCTACCGAAGTATATTTATCGTACGGAAATTTTCTGTTTTTCAATGCTTCGCTGAAAGCTTCGTTGGTATCTTTCTCATCGGGATCCACATAAAAGAGAACATAAACTTTACCTTTTAGCATTCCGGAATCCCAGGAAGTACCATCTACCTTACCCCCGTTTTTACCCTCTAGTACGACATTTGGCGGTGTTTGTCCCAAAGTCAGTGAAAAAGCATATGTAAAAAGAAGCGTAAAAATCAGGAAAATTTTTTTCACTTATTATCCTTTTTTTGCCATATTATAGCCAACCTAAAAAAATTATGCAAGGGTGAAAGCTTGATTTTAGTCAATCATATAAAATAAATATAAAAGTATAATAACAAGAAATTATGGAGGCATTTCATGATAGACACCTCTTTTGATATGTTCATCGAAACGATCGTCCCACACAACGAACTGATCATCTCCCGTACCGATCTAAACGGTATCATCACCTATGTCAACGAAACCTTCGCGGAAATCTCCGGCTACACACCCGAAGAGCTCATAGGCAAACCGCACAACATCGTCCGTCACCCTGATATGCCTAAATCTGTCTATGCGGATCTGTGGAAGAGTCTCAGGGAGAACGAGAGTTGGAACGGCTACGTCAAGAACCTGCGCAAAGACAAAGGCTACTACTGGGTAAACGCCCACATCAGCGGCGTATACAAAGACGGCGAACTGGTCGAATACAAATCCATCCGCGAACCGGTCGAACCTGCCATCAAACTGGAGATGCAAAACCTCTACGATAAAATGCGTATGGAAGAGGAAAACAGTTGCCGTGTGGTACTCTATACCACCTGCGACAAGGCAAAAGAGCTGGAGGAGTAACCCTCCCCTTTTTTAGTAGCGTACGTTGAGTTTGTTCTCTTTGATCTTTTTGATGAGATTTTCGATCTGCTCGATCTTCTCCTCTTCGGCTGCGAGTGAATCTTTGGCGTTGAGATTGAATTTGTCCATATTTCTATCCAGATAACCGGTCGTAAATTTCCCTTCGATAAACTCCTGATCCCTTACAATTTCACGATGTAGAGAAATATTAGTCTTGATCCCTTCGATATAGTACTCATCAAGCGCACGTCTGGCTTTTTTGACAGCCCCTTCCCAGTCCAGCGCAAAGACGATCAGTTTCCCCACCATCGAGTCGTAACAAGTCGGCAAGGTATATCCGGAGTACAGACTCGTATCCATCCGCACACCAGGACCTCCCGGTGTCAAATATTTTCCTACCGTTCCGGTTGTCGGAAAAAAGTCACGCTGCGGATCTTCGGAGTTGATACGAAACTCGATTGCATAGCCGCGAAATTTGATCTCTTCTTGCATATAGTGCAACTTATCCCCTCCCGCAATCTCGATCATCCGCTGGATGATATCGACACCCGTTGTTACTTCCGTCACCGGATGCTCCACCTGTACGCGTGTATTCATCTCGATAAAGTAAATATTATCCTGCTCATCGACCAGAAACTCTACCGTACCGACATTTTCATACCCCACACGAAACATCGCTTTTGTCGAAACACGATACAACTCTTTGCGCACTTCGGGACTCAAATGCGGGGAAGGGGAAATCTCGATCACTTTTTGATGACGACGTTGAATAGAACAGTCACGCTCCCCAAGATGCACGACGTTTCCGTATTTATCAGCGATAATCTGCACCTCGATATGGCGCGGATTTTCGACATACTTCTCGATAAAAACTTCCCCACGTCCGAAATACTTTTGCGATTCATTCGTGGCAGACTCGAACATATCACCAAACTCTTCCGCCTTTTTGACTATCCGCATCCCGCGTCCACCACCGCCAAACGCCGCTTTGATGATGACAGGAAAACCGATCTCATGTGCGATCTTCTCCCCCTCTTCTTTATCCAAAATAGGCGTATCCGTTCCCTCAAGTACCGACACACCGATCTTTTTCATCTGCACCTTCGATGCCATCTTGTCCCCGAAAAGCTCAATATGCTCAGGCTTTGGACCGATAAAAACCAAACCGTTCTCTTCACACGCTCTGGCAAAGTCTGCATTTTCAGACAAAAAGCCATACCCGGGATGGATCGCATCACACCCCGCCTTTTTAGCGATGGAGATAATACGCTCATAGTTTAGATACGCTTCGACGGGATTGCCGAGAATCGGATAACACTCATCCGCCTTTGCCACCCAGACACCGTGGATATCAGCTTCGGAAAAGACCACCACCGAAGCAATCCCCATCTCTTTACACGCCCGAATGATACGCAGCGCAATCTCACCCCTGTTGGCGATAAGTATCTTTGCTATATTTCGTTTCATGACAGACTCCTGTATAGTTTCGTTGCTGTCATGATAAAACTTTTGGAGATTTTTATCTTTACCAAAATTAAGTTATTTATTGTCTATTTTTGTCATATTTATATTTTATTTGTGTTACAATTCTTTTCATGAAACGCACAACCATCGAAAAAAACACCAAACTCTCCAACGATATTCTCTACTACATCTATACACATATCGATACCGACATCAACCTCGACGACCTTGCAAACGACCTTGGTATCAGCAGGTTTTATATGCACAAAGTCTTCAAAGAGATCTTCGGACGCAACATCTACGAAAGTATCAAGTCTATCCGTCTGCAAAAAGCCGCGAGTCTGCTTCTAACCAACCGCTACTCCACCATCACCGAAATCGCCGCTTCATGCGGTTATGCGTCACAAAGCTCTTTTATCCGTGTCTTTAAAGAGCGCTTTGCCATGACACCCAAACAGTGGCGACAGGGAGGCTACAAAACCTACTCCAACCAAATCCTCTCCCAGTCACCGCTCTCCCACACCTCAACAGCCCGTTTTGAAGACATACAACCCCAAATCGTCAAGATGCCCGAAATCAAAGCCTACTACATCCGCCACCGAGGCTACAACGCACAAATCAAACAGACATGGCAAAAACTCCAAACATGGTGCTTTGGCAATGACTTACAAAACTACAAAGAGATCGCCCTACTGCATGACAACCCCACCGTCACACCGCTGGAAGAGTGCCACTACGTCGCCTGTATCACCGACGATGCGGGAAAAATCAAAGGCGAAACAAAACTGCCGAAGTTCAGAATTTCAGGAGGTGTTTACGCAAAATTTGAAATAAACGGAAAACGGGGAGATTTTCTAAAATTCATCCAGTGGGTCTATCACGAATGGCTACCCGAAAGCGGTTATGAAACCACCACCAAACCACCCTACGCCATCCACCACAAAAACCACTACCTCTCTTCTGATGAGAGGTTTGAGATAAGTTTTTATCTCTCCATTCGATATTGAGTCTGTTTTTTCTTTTTAACGAATATTTCACTCTTGTCTACTGATTTGCTACTTTTGTTCTTGATATATTGGCAATTTGACAAGATATTCGGGTATTTTACTAGTTGGATCAAATTCCAAAACCCTTATATGCGTAACAGTGATATTCTCATCCTCTTGTGAAGAACTGTTTTTTGGGCTTGCTGACTCCTCCTCTGTCTTTTGGTGCAGATCGGTGTCACTGCTTGTCGAAACCGGCGGTTCTGTAAAGTTTCCGCAACCTGTTAGTATCATGATCACTAGAAATAAAAACAACTCTCTTCTATGTTTCATTTGTATATCCATAAGGCACTATTTTGCGGTATTTGCTCCATCAAAACCCCTTTTGTGTGTAGCTCGTCTCTATAGACTCCGTTTGGGGAGTAACCAAGCCACCCGCCGTCTATGTAACTCCAGACAATCTGTACATCATCAAAGATGGTCATATCCGTAACCGGCGCAGTCGTAGCCACAATAGACCAACCGTTTTTCAGTTTGTCAATCTTCTTTTTACTAAGCGTATATAAATCGATGGTCTCTTTTTCTTTGATGAATGTTTTGGCTTTTTTGACGGCAGCATACACATCGATCAAACCGTATCCGGTATTTTCGTTTTTTGGATATTTTACATTGTAAGGGTCATCTTTATCCAGGTTGTATCTATAGTCATAAGAAAATGTTCCATCGGTTAAATTTCCTTCTCCTATTTTCTTTGTGGTAGAATAGATGATATCCAATACCTGTCCCCGACTGAGATCAGGGTTTGCTTCCAGTATCAATGCAATACACCCGGCAACTATCGGGGCTGAAAATGACGTACCTGTTACAAACCCTTTTTCACCTGCTTCAAAACCGCTCTCTCCAACCAGATCCAAAGAGACAAAGTTTGTCGGTGCTACAAGATCAAGTTTTTTACCATAGGTGCTAAAGCCGGATCTCTTTCCGTTTGACTCGATAGACCCTACCGAGATGACAAAAGGCAAAGCGGCCTCTTTACTAAGCTTCATAGAGCCTTCATTTCCCGTACTAAAGACTATAAAGGTTCCCTTGCCGCCTCGTCCCTCTTCGGAAACTTCAAATAAGACATCTTCGATAGCTTCATCCAGAGTATCTATGGTTCCCCATGAGCAGTTGATGATATCTGCACCTTTATCTAGTGCAGTATAAAACATCTCTATATAGCTTTCTGAAAAGTAGTCTGTATCGTCTATATCAAAAAGTCCATTCAGCCCTATGAGGTATGCATCGGGCGCCACTCCCATGATGCCGTAGTTGTTGTTTCTGTTTGCAGCGATCACTCCTGCAACCGCCGTACCGTGAAAATCACCTGTGGTATCCGGAGAGATATCTTTGTTTTTGCGAAAGATATTGTAAGAATCGGAAAAACGAAGATCCGGATGGTTTAACGCAAACGAACTATCTATAACGGCAACTTTTATACCTTTTCCCGTATATCCTGCATCTATTGTTTCTAAAACATTCGGATCAACATCGGCAACTGCCGTAATGGGCGTAAATACTCCCTCACTGTAAGCTGTGGCTTCAAAGTTCCCTTTGTTATGTATCTGCCAAAAACTTTCATCCGCATATCTGAAAACATCGTCATAGTATTTATAGTAGTTGACTGAGCCTTCATCGTCTGTCATAGAATTTATGTCTTCCATATCATGCATGATGATCTTTTTATGCATCTGCAGGTGATAGTTTTCGATACCTTCTCCTGAAATGATAACAGAGTTTTTCACTTGTTTGACAAACGATGGTTGCGCATATTTTACATCTTCGTTTTCGTAGATCCGTTTTGCTGTTTTTAAAACATTTTCTATTTTCGGCACTTCAAAGATATATATTTTCCGCATCTTTTTTATAGCAGTGATGTTGTAATCGGTCTCTATTTTGTCAATATCCGGTCTCTTTTTAAACTTTACAATGAGTCTGTTTGAGATTGTGAGAGTTCTGTTGTTCTCATCCGTGTAGGTTAACGTCTTTGGTTGTGTTGTGATAGTTGTTTCGTTATTTTCATAAGTCGTTTTGTTCGTATCAACAACTCTTGTCAGCTGTATCAGCTTACCTTTATAGTAGTAGCTATCTTGTGTGCTATTTTGATCGCAAAAGAGTGTTGTTACCGTAAGTATGAGTAAAAATAATAACTTTTTCATCTTAATGCCTCATACGCATCCATAACCGCATTTATCTCTTCGGCTGTGTAGACAATATCATTACTTTTCACATATATATTATACGCCATATCTTCAGTTTTGACTATTTCAAAAAAGCATAAATTTTTTTGATTATATGAATTTTTTGAAAAATATCCAATACTTATTAAATCATCAATCAGAAAATAAGCACTTAAAACTTTTTGATCTTTTTTGCTATTCCACACACTGCTTAATTGTCTATGAATCGGATAACTTTCAAAATTTTTATAATCTTTACTATATTCACAAGGTTGAAGTACAAAACCATAATACTCTGCAATCCCTGTTTCATCTTTAACATGAAAACCTACAACATAAGTTTCCAATAGTGCTTCTTGTGAAATATCCCCTTTATAATTGTAAACACTTTGCAAATATTCCGCAAGCCTATCTTGATTTTTTTCAGCATAGGTATTTCTGGAATAAACATCATATAGTCTTTCTAAAGTAATTCCTTTATATTTTATATATTTTGTATCATATTTTTTAGTCTCTTTGGAACACCCGATAAATAAAAAAATTGTTAAAGTCAGTACAACTGCAAAAAAGCAGTTGTACTTTAGATGAAGTTTTTTCATACGCATATCCTGTTATTCGCAACCATTGGTGTTTATATTAAAATTGTAATTCGAGTTTTCTGATTGCATGGTATTTAACATTTTACAACTCTCGTTATGATGTGCTCTGACCGCCTGCCAAGGCAATCCGGCTCACTTTAACGCCTCATACTCATCCATAACCGCATTTATCTCTTCGGCTGTGTAGATGAGTTTGTTGCTGGAAATATAGACCGTTTCTCCCATCCCGCCAGTTTGCATTTTTTCAAAAAGACATAGGTCTTGTTGTTGATTGGGATTTTCAGCAATATAGCCAATGTTTTTTAGTGCATCTATTTTAAAATGCGCAATATAGTGCTTCGGTAAATCATTGGTTCTTGTTCCATAAAATCGAAAATACACAGGATAGTCAAGTAAATTATCATATTGCAAAGTAGAGTCACAGGGTAGCAAAACAATACCTGCCAGATCATTTCCAAATCTATTGCGACTACGATTTTCTAAGGTAAAATGAAATACAATCCTATAATCATTTTCTAAATCTTCTTGTGTATAGTTACCGTCATGCACAACATATTCACTATTATATTTTAACTCTTCTCTAATAACATCCATCGTAATTTGCTCGGGGGTTATTTCAGAGTTTTTATACGGTACCTGATAATTCATCTGTTCATAGTTGTCATATTGAATGATCTCATCTAAACTCATCAATTTTAATGTTTCATCTTTTGCAATTGTATCTGTTATATTTATTTTTTTTTCACAACCTGTCATCCAAAACAATAAGAGCATAGCCACCAAAAGGTAGCTATGTTTTAAATCGTATTTTATCATCTTTAAAATCCTAATTACAGTGTTTTCTATCTATTTTCATATGAAAATCATAGTTTGTACCACTATCCCGCAAAGCCCTTAACATCTTGCAACTTTGATCATGATATGCTCTGACCATCTGCATGAAAAAACAGGCTCACTTTAACGCCTCATACTCATCCATAACCGCATTTATCTCTTCGGCTGTGTAGATGAGTTTGTTGCTGTATATTCTGCGTTCATATCCCATTCCACCCACTTTGTGTTTTATAAATACACATAAATCTTGTTGTTTATCCCTCTCTTGTGCGATATAACCGATTTTTTCCAAATCTTCAATTTTAAAATAACCACTATATAACGGTTCTGATATATAAGCTACTGGTTTTGATGAAGTTCGGTTATGAATAGGATACTTCTCATAATCATCATATTCTATACTGGAGTTACATGGCTCTAAAACTATACCCCAAACACTACTATATTTGTCTTTTTTTTCATCCCTTGCTGTATCATCTCTAAAATGAACCCCTAGCCTATAAGTATTCATCAATGCTTCCTGGTTAATATTTCCTTCGTATTGGTAGTCTATTTTTAAAATTCGTGATAAATCATTCCTATCAAGAATATTATATTTATTTGCAAGTGTATATAAACTCTCCAGAGTTAAATCACCATTTTTAGATATTTGCAACTCTAAATATTCCTGTTTTTTTTCACATGCAGAAAAAATAACCATTATTATTAACAACAAAACTGCCATAAGGCAGTTTTGCTTTAAATTTAGTTTTTTCATATCTCTTACCTACACTGATCTGGTTCTATTCTCATATTAAAATCATAATTTGTACCACTATCCCGCAAAGCCCTTAACATCTTGCAGCTTTGATCATGATGTGCTCTGACCGCCTGCCAAGGCAATCGAGCTCACTTTAATGCCTCATACGCATCCATAACCGCATTTATCTCTTCGGCTGTATAGATGAGTTTATTGCTGGAAAAATAATCATCATTCCCCATCCCTCCACTTCTCCATTTTTCAAACAAACATAAACTTTTTTGTTTATCTCTGTCTTTTGATATATAGCCATAGCTCTCTAAATCTTCAACTTTAAAAAATGCTCCATATTTTTTAGGTAAGTATGGCTCCTGCGGATAGCTATCATCAAATCTAAAATGTATAGGATATTTGATATAGTCGTCATAGTTTAAAGAAGAATCACAAGGTATCAAAACAACAGCAGCAATAGAGTTTGTCTCATATGGATCATAGCTACGACTATCATGCGTAAAATAAAATGACAATCTATACTCTTTCATCAATTCCGATTGAGTATAGTTCCCTTCATAATGCAGTCTATATTTTAAGATGTTTTGAAGATTTTTATTGTCAAATCCATAATTTTGAGATATGATTTCATATAAGTTTTCAACAACTACTGATCCGTCTTTAGAAATTTTATCATCAATATGTCGCACTTCTTTAGAACACCCTATTAAAAAAATAGCCATTACGGCTACCAAACGGTAGCCGTATTTTAAATTGTATCTTTTCATCATTGATACCTAATAACAATCATCTATATTCATATTAAAATCATAATTTGTACCACTATCCCGCAAAGCCCTTAACATCTTGCAGCTTTGATCATGATATGCTCTGACCATCTGCATGAAAAAACAGGCTCACTTTAATGCCTCATACGCATCCATAACCGCATTTATCTCTTCGGCTGTATAGACAATATCGTTACTCGATATATATTTTTTATATCCCATTCCTTCAGTATAACCTATCTGAAACATACACAAATCCTTTTGTTCATCACTATTTTCCACAATATATCCGGCATCTATTAAGTTTTCAATTAAAAAATATGCACTAAGGACAGATTCGTTTTGTTCGCTATTTCCTCCTACTATTCCACCTGAGTGAAAAGGATATTTTGTATAGTCATCGTATTTTTTATCATACTCACAAGGCTGTACAACTAAACCAAAACCTCTACCCTTTAAATTTCCGTTAATTATCTGAAGATGAAAACCTAGCATGTAAGTATTTGACAATGCTTCATCTGTAGTATCGCCATTATAGTTATACGCTTTCTTCAAAAAACTACTAAGATCACTAATATAAAAATCAACTCTGGAAAGTACATCATGTAAACTTTCTAATGTTAAACTTTTATATTTTACAAACTTATCATATTGATATTTAGTCTCTTTGGAACACCCGATAAATAAAAAAATTGTTAAAGTCAGTACAACTGCAAAAAAGCAGTTGTACTTTAGATGAAGTTTTTTCATACGCATATCCTGTTATTCGCAACCATTGGTGTTTATATTAAAATTGTAATTCGAGTTTTCTGATTGCATAGTATTTAACATTTTACAACTCTCGTTATGATGAGCTCTGACCGTCATCCTCTTGTTAGCAGGTACATATTTACCGTATGACGAGTAGGTACCCTTACCGCCTGCCCAGGCAATCCAGTCCCAGGAATTCCATTGTGATTTTAGATAGTAAAACTTTGGCCGGCAACCATACCATCTGCACTTCCACTTGACCTTTACCCCGGGCCACTGTCTGCCTGCATCTGCATAGAGGTTTATCCAGTATTTGGTTCTGCTTTTTACGTACCATAAGTTGTACTGTATCCCTACCGGATCGACCGTGATGAGCAGATCTACCTTTTTGTCCAGTCTTGGTGCGGTAGCTCCCTCTACGGCACTATCTCCTCCATAGCTATGCCCTACCACGACAAGCTTGTCAAGATTCCCCTTGTTGAAAACATCTGTCCTAAGGTAGCGACTATAACTGATCTGCTCCCAGTAAAAGTGTTGAGAATTATAACCTTCATTAATATTATTATTATTCCAATATAAATTTTTTAAACTACTTCCGCCTGCACCGCTTATAATGGCAAGTTTTGTATTGCCGTCCTGGACGTCATATACTTCTCCGTTTACCATGCCTTTTGTAAAACTACTCACAAAGATAGACCACCAGGTATCCCAAAAACTGTGTTCTTTCATGTTTGCTTGTATGGTTTTACCGTTTTTCATAGCAAAAAAGTTAGTCTCTTTGCCGGTTGTCTCATCTACGGTTTTTACCAGCAAGCCATTCTCGTCATATCTGTAAGATATCTCTTGAAAGCCCTCTTCGCCTCTGATATCTTCAAGAGTGTGAGATTTGAGTTTCATATCCTTGTCAAATTTCAGATATGACATCTTTATAAGCTGCCCTTTGTTGTTAAAATCAAAAAAAGTCACATCCTCATCGGTCAAAACCTTTGTGGGTTTATTGTACTTTGTCTTGTACTCAAAGTTTGTAAACTTCTTTTTTCCGTCTGATGTTTCAAGGTATTGAGAGCTGATAAGTCCTCTTTGATTATAGTCCATCTGTAGCTTCAAGGTTTTTTTAACTACCAGAGCGTTGGATTCTATGTTTTGCGATGAAGCATTTGACTCGTCTATCTCTTCCAGGTTAAGCTCCGCCAATCGCCCCTCTTTGTTATATTCAAATACAGAAGTAACAAGTGCATCTTGCATGGTTTTGATGATCTGCTTTGAGCCTGAAAAAGAGATATCGGTTTTTACTTCACTGCCGTCAGGCAATATTTTGGTTATACTGTCTTTATCGTATATATATTTCTCCAGGTTGGCGTTGCTGTTTGCCATGATGACACGGTTTAAATCATCATAACGATAATACGAAACTGATTGCGGCATGATCTCACCGTCAGGAAGTCTTTTTTCCGGTGATTCTACTTTTTGAAGAAGGTTTTTATCGTTGTACTCAAAGTTCAGTCTCTCAAGACCTACATTCGTGCCATTTTCATCTTTTGCGATAAGCGCATAGCCCGATAGCATTTTTTTGCTATTGTAGCTTAGATCAATCCAAACCATCCCCTCTTCGGTAGATACTTTTGATAAAAGCTTATCTTCGTTGTATGAAAACTCCATTACATTATCCATAGCGCCTTTGACTTTGGATATCCTGCCGCTTTCATCATACTCGATATAGCTCTCCTGACCTTCCTTCATGATGTATACTAGCTTACCGTCACGATCGTATCGTCTTAGTATATCCTGTGCGTCTTTATAGCTATAGGTACCGTTTTCATCTCGCTCGAGCGCAATTTCTATACCGTTTTGATTTGTGGTGTATTTTCCGTTTTTATCTTTTGTAAAAAGTAAAAAATCACCTGTTGCAGTAGTAAGGTAGTGTATGTCGTCTCTTTTGTGCTCTTTGTCCCATATCACAAACTTTCCGACATCTTCACCATCACGTTTGATGATACACATATCACTGTTTTTGTCATATACAGAGGTTGCATCGGAGAGTATTCCTCTGTATATCGTATCTTTTATATCTGCAAATCCACTTTCGCAAGCCTCTCTCGGCGTTTTATAAAAGTTTGATTTATCTTTTATATCTGCGGGGTTTATATCAAAGTCCAAATAACTTACAAAGCTGTTTCTCCAATGCCCCATAGTATCATATCTGTCTCTGGCATTGCCGGAGTCATAGTAGAGATTGAGTCCAAAAGTTTTGAGCTCTGTTTTAAACACATTTTCGATTCCGTAGTGGTTGTCTCCGTTTTCATCGACATAGACAAGTTCCTCTACATAGTTGCTTAGTCCTACTTTGGCAAATTTTATATTGGGTGCCAGATAGTAGTTTCCGTCACCGGTTGATTGTCTTGGTATGACAGACATACTCTGACCTTGTGCGATGATCTTACTTGTACTACCCCCCCATTTTGAGTTTCTACTGTTTTGCTGTTTTCTTTGACCGGTTGCTTTGTTTGTACCATACCGCTATCAGAGCCGCCGCAGCCTATAAACAAAGCCAAAGATACAGCACTAAAAAGTCCATAAACTGTTCTCTTTTGTTTCATACAAATGCTCCATCAAATTAAACATGTGATTAAATCCGAAGAAAAACTAAAACCAAAAACCATATAAATCCAGATTTATATATACGATGATAACCAACAAAACTTAAATAATAATTATATTTAAATATTTTATATTTTTCTAAAAAATCTTATTTCTAAAACATTTTATTCTACAATTTTGCAACTTTTTGGCAATTTTATTTATCTTAGGAAAATATTATGTCATATATAGTTATTTAAGAAAAGTCGCTGTTTTTTGTATATTTTTTTTTCATATCGTTATTGTTTTGTTTAAAACTTAAATATATTTAATTCTTGGTATTGACTCTCCCACTTGTAAAACCGCCACCTAGTCTTTTGACGAGCAGTTTGAGATCAGCTTTTATCTCTCCATTCGGTATTGACACCATAAATATAATTTCAGTATAATAATTATACTTTTTATTATGAGGATTTAGTCAGAACATGAGGGAATTTGATGATAACAAAAGCCAAAGCAACAAAGAAAAACACGGTATATCATTTCATGAAGCAAAACAACTATGGAATGATAAAAACGCTCTCATTGTTCCCGCAAAAACCGTTGATGATGAAAAAAGATATGCATTGATCGCCAAGCTTGAAGACAAATGCTATGTTGCAATATTTACACCAAGAAGCGACAAATACCGTATCATCAGTGTACGCTGATGTAGAAAAAATGAGGAGAATCACTATGATCACAGCCAAAGAATTTGACGAAAAATTTGATAAAGGTGAAGATATCAGCGAACATCTGGACTTTTCACAGGCAAAAAGCATCGAAGCATTTGAAAAAGAGAAACTCAAAGTCCGAAAAGTCAATGTCGACTTTCCTGAATACATCATCAAACTCTTAGATCATGAAGCACAGAAAATAGGTGTCACCAGGCAGTCTCTCATCAAAGTGTGGATCGCCGAGAGACTCAAGGAAGAGCAGAAGTTTGGTCTGAAAATTGCAGAGTAAAACTATATTCAAATTAGGTATTACTCTGCTTTTTCAATTTCTATTTTAACGAATATTTTGCACTATCTCTTTTGCAAACTGTGTAAAATCATCGATGAAGTTTAGATAGTTAGAGAACTTTTCCGTAAGTTCCATTTTTCAGTCTCTCTTTGAGGGCTTTATCGAACATCTCATACATCGGCGCTATGTCGAAATAGTATTTCATGCTCATTGTTTTAAAATCGATATAACATTCCCTGTCCCGACAAAATATCACTTCATGATTATCCGTGATATTAAATGCAAGTTTCGGATCCGTTTTATAAAAGTCATTGAGTACCACCAGATCGATTTTGGTATTCATCTCTGCTTCCAGTGTCGCGATTATCTCGCCCATCGTCAGCAGATCGATCTCGCTATCTGTATATATCGCGATATCCAGATCACTCATAGTATGTACTTTCTGACTGGCATGAGAACCAAAGAGCAGTGCAAAAACGATAAAATCATATTGCGATAAAATATTTTCCGGTTTTTTGATATCCATACTTGTAAATATACCACAAATGCTCCGCTTCAATCCTACAATAGTTCCCATACAGCAACGACAACCACCTCTTAGCAATAACAATTTTTAATATAAAAATCCAATTTTATTCAACATATTAAATATTTTTAACTACTTTTATAATTAATACTTGTTTTATTTTTATTTAAATAAGGGGGGGTAAAA
>Ga0256843_1001008_pt1 | contig 22930 bp, 25 predicted proteins | sample AlvinellametaG_FD_191572 | JGI IMG/M metagenome (GOLD analysis project Ga0256843, IMG submission 191572) | Pompeii worm associated microbial communities from hydrothermal vent at the East Pacific Rise, Pacific Ocean - Alvinella | ecosystem: Host-associated > Annelida > Integument > Unclassified ... | reverse complement strand
GAGGCTCCCAGAATCTTGTCGATGATGGCATAGGTGGGGGCGTCGTGTCCGCACTTGAAGCTGCTTAGATCCAGTACAGCGACATTGGGGTGACGGGCGGCGAACTTGGCTGCCCAGACTTTTTGTGCGGAGTTGGTAGAGAAGTTCTCTTGCCAGACATCACGGATATCAAACGGATCGGTGATGTACCCCGCCTCTATATCTTTTTGGAAAAAACGGGAGAGGTAGCTTTTCTCTTTGGGGATGGCACTCATGGAGAGCACTTTAAAGCCTAGTGATTGAAAGGCATCGAGTACTTCGTGGTTGAGCCCCGGATCGGCGTGGTAGGGACGGGCCAAGAGCAAGATGACGATTTCGCCATTGGCCTCTGCCGCATCAAGTATGGCTCTTCCCTCTTGCATAAGAGCATCCTCTTGGGCTTGGAGGGCCTTCCACCCCTCTTGAACTGCCCAGTTACTCTCATCTTCGCTGATGTGTAGTTTTTCGCCCCAAATGGCAAAGAGCTGTTTTTGAAGCAGGGTAAGGTTGGTAAAGTCAAGTGCTTCATCGACATAGGTGATCTGCCGCTCTTTAAAGAGGTTACGCTCTTTGGTAAAGGCTGCCCAGACAACCTTGGGGGTACCCGAGACGATAGGACAGGCACTCTGCCCCATGGTATGGGTAACATAACCTGGCAGATGTGTAATGGCAGGGAACCAGAGGTAGTCGATCCCTTTTTTTAGATACTTCTTGTCAAAGAGAAGCTGATAGATGTGCGACTGTGCCACTTTGGCGGGGTAGCAGCTGTCTACCGAGCCATACTTGGCTCCCTCCAGGTACATATCTTCATTGGAGAAGGTAGAGAAGAAGATGTTCTCTCTTGCAACACCAAGCGTCTCCAGGTAGGTACGCATAAATGGGGCGAGGGTATAGATATTGAGTACTTTTGGTATGGCGATTTTACACTGTTTGCGGTAGTGTATGTCAGCCTCTTGGCTACGCCTAAAGGGGCGTGTAATGCGTCTGCGTAGGGTAGGCCCCCAGCCATTTAGGGTGGTTTTGCTCTCTATTTGGGTAATGGTGGTGTCGCTACCGGGAAGCGGTGTGGGGGTATAGAGTGGGGCAAAGCGTTTATGGGCCTCTTTTTTGACAAGGTTTGGCACACTCTCCTGGAGTGAAGAGCGTTGATCTCTGAGTGCTCTGAGTGCCTCAACCGACTCTACCGTCCCATCTTCACAGGCAAACCCCGCAATGTAACGGGCACGGTTTCCCGAAGGGGTTTGCGTGTCGATGAAGGTACGCGAACAGTTGATAGAGCAGAAGTGACAACGGGTACTCTCGTCGGTACGGGAGGTATAGGTCATCTGTAACGCCTCTTGAAGCCCCACAAAGGTTGCATAGCCTCGCTCTTTGACTACGGCCAAGGCTTCCAGAGCCGCCCCGATGGCACCCGCTTCTCCCGGATGGGGATGCACATCGACTCTGGCATCGGGGACTTGTGCTTTGATGTAGTCTACCTGTGCCTTGAGAGCAGCCTGGTTGTACTGTGTACCCCCTTGCAGTACAAAGTGTTTACCAAACATCGCCAGATTGGGTGCTTGTACCACATACTGCCAGACATTTTTGGGCAGTACCTTGGCAATACCTGCAAAGAGTGCCTCTTTGGTGTAGCCCTCTTTTTGAAAATTGACACGATCGGTATCGAGGAATACGGCACATCCGTAGTTAAAACGGGGAGCTTCAGTCGCACTGAATGCCACATCGGCAAACTCCTCAATGGGAACACCAAACTGTTTTGCCATACTCTGAAGCAGCGTACCGTTTCCGGCACTGCACTGGTTGGAGAGGCGGAAGTTCTTCATCATCCCGTTCTCCATAAAGAGTACCTTGATGTCTTGTCCACCGATGTCGCAGATGACATTGATGCTCTTGCCAAAGGCCTTTTGTGCCGATTTCATATGGGCAATGGTTTCGATGATATTGGCATCGGCTCTAAGAGCCCCTTCGAGTACATCGGCGGCATACCCTGTAACCCCAAGCCCCTTGATGTCGTAGTAGCCATGCGGATCGTGAGCAACGATCTGCTCTAACAGCTCTACGGTGTCGGCAATGGGGTTGCCCTTGGAGAGTTGGTAGACTTTTAAAAGCAACGCCCCTTGCTCATCTACCAGTACCGCTTTAGATGAGGTGGAGCCTCCGTCAATACCAAGATAGCAGGTGGTTTTGTGTGTAAGTAGAGGGGGAATGAAGGGTTTGATGGTGTAGTTGCGTTTAAATGCTTCAAGCTCTTGAGGGCTTGATACCAGTGGAGTGTCAATGTTGTCATCGTTGTTGACACCCCCAGTCTCCACCAATGTTTTCAGTGCAATGAGCCCGGCAAATGTTTTGTCGTGGTTTGCTTCTCCCTCGCCAAAAATGACAGCCCCCAGTGCGGCATAGTACTGGGCGTTGTCCGGTACGATGATGAGTTCATCGAGCCTCTTTTTGTCATATGCAATGCCCCGTTCATCCCACAACTGGCTAATACGCATACGCCAACACTGCTGCAAAAAGGGAAGGTAGGTGTTGGGGCCACCTAAAAGCAGGACTTTAGGAAGCAGGGTATTGCCACGGGTGAGTACGGTGAGGTTTTGCATTACGATGGCATCGGCCAGAGAGTTCATGATCTCATCGCTTGGTACAGAGGTTTTAACAAGGTTGACAATATCGGTTTCGGCAAAGACTCCGCACTTTGCCGCAACATGGTGAAGTGTGTCGCTACTAAAGCGAAGCTTGGCAAGATCCTCTTTCTCCATGCCCACTTTCATGGTGCACTTTTCAATGGTTGCTCCGGTACCTGAAGCACACTTGTCGTTCATCGATGTCTGAACGGTTTTGGTGCCATCTTCTGCCTCTTTAAAGTGGATGATCTTGGCATCTTGCCCACCAAGTTCTACAACAGAACGGACATCGGGGTGCAGGTGTTCAACAGCCAGAACCACAGCATTGACCTCTTGTACGAATCTGGCATTGAGTGCCGGAGCGATACGAGAGGCCCCCGAACCGGTGATATAGACTTTTTCTATCTTCTCAAACGCCTCTTTATGGCTTTGGGAGAGATCTTCAAGGAGCTTAAGGAGTGTGGGGGCCTGTTTGGTGTCGTGCGGGGTGTAGGCTTTGGCAACAATGTGAAAGTGGCTGTCGCATAAAACATACTTGACAGTGGTGGAGCCGATGTCGATGCCAAGGGAGTAGCTCATGAGCTACTCCCCTGGAGTGAATAGTGAATAGTGCACCCGACCGAAGGGACAAGTGCCCTTGGGGTAAATAGTGAATAGTGCTGGTATGCTTTTTTTTCAAAAAAGCTTTGATTGCATTGCTGATTGTTCATTGCTCGTTGCTCATCTGACGAAGTGCATAGATAAACCACACAATCCCGATGAGAACAAACGGCAAACTTAACGCCTGGCCGGTGGTTAGGGGTAGATCCCAGGTGTAGTCTGCCTGTTTTGTTTTGGTGTACTCAAGCAGGAATCGGGCGGTGAACATATAGGTTAAAAAGAGTGGCGGGAGTATTTTGGTAGCTACGGCAGGAGCCACTCTTTGATAGACAGCAAGAAGTATCGCCAGGAGTGTCAGGTAGGCGAAGGCTTCGTAGAGTTGGACCGGGTGGCGGGGGAGCATATCGATGCGTTCAAAGATGATCGCCCAGGGTTTGTCGGTAGGCAGCCCCAAAATCTCAGAGTTAAAGAGGTTTCCAAAACGCACAAAAGCCGCTGTAAGAGCCCCTGGAATCGTGATTCTGGCAAGTAGCCACATAAAATCAATGCCATATTTTCTGCAAAAGAGCCATACGGCCAAAATGGCACCAAGCATGCCGCCGTGACTGGCGAGGCCTCCTTTATAGACTTTGAGTATCTCTAACGGGTGAGAGAGGTAGAAGGCTGGTTCATAGGCAAAACAGTGCATGAGTCTGGCACCCACCACAGCACCTATGAGGACATAGATAAGAAAATTGTCCAGTACGGCGGGATCTTTGCCCTCTCTTTTAAAGATCCATTGCAAGATGTAGAGTCCAAGAAAGAATGAGCCGACAAAGAGCAGTCCGTACCAGCGAAGCTGTAGTGGTCCAAGGTGCAAAAGCACCGGATCGACATTCCAGATAAAGTGTTCCAAAGTAATATGCCTTATGATTTTTTGGGTTTATTATACTTTAAAACCATTAACTGTTGATTTTCTCTTTGATCTCTTTTGCAATGGTGGTGATTTGGGTGATTTTTTGGGTGTTGTTAAGGCTCTCATCGAGCAGTACCTTGACAAAGGCAGAACCGACAATGACACCATCTACCCCTTTGGCCTTCTCTTTGGCCGTATGCTGATCGACCCCGAAACCGACAAATACGGGTGTGTCGGTAGCACCTTTGATGTGTGCAACGATCTCTTGTAGATCTTCACTCTTCCCCGCTCCGGTAATACCGGCATAGGCAACAAGGTAGATGAACTTCTGGGCATCGCTTACGATCTGCTCAATACGTGTTTTGGAGTCTGTAGGGGCGATGAAGTCAATAAGGTTGAGCCCCGCTTCTTTAATGGCAGGTTTGTAGGGTTGGGCCTCTTCAAAAGGCAGATCGGGAATAATAAATCCGTTGACACCTGTCTCTTTGGCTTTGGCAATGAAGTGATCCATCCCTTTGTGGTAGAAAGGGTTGAAGTAGCCCATCCAGAGTGTGTCGATGTGTGGAGCGATCTTGGCTGAGGCTTCAAAGAGCTGTTCAAGTTTGAAGCCGTTTTGCAACGCTTTGAGGTTGGCTGCTTCAATGACAGGCCCATCGGCCACAGGATCAGAAAATGGCATACCAAGCTCTAAGGTGTCAACCCCCGCTTCGGCAAGGGATAGGGCAGCATCGATGGTGAATTCCACAGAGGGAAACCCCGTAGTAATATAGGCGACTAACTGTTTCAAATGAGACTCTTTTTATCTGAGATAGGTTATAGTTTCAACATTATATGATAAAATGAGTAAAAATATAGACGGAACAGAAAAAACAGATGAGTATTCATACCCCCAAAATAACCAAAAAAGTCACCCTAAGTACCATTGCAAAGATGAAAGGTGTTGAGCCCATTACGATGGTAACAGCCTATGATGCCCTTTTTGCACAGCTTTTTGACGGCGAAGTGGAGATGATCTTGGTTGGCGACAGCCTCAATATGAGTTTTTACGGTAAGCCCGATACCCTCTCGGCAACGATGGATCAGATGATCTACCATACCCAAGCTGTAGGTAACGGTGCCAAACACGCCTGTATTGTCTTTGATATGCCTTTTGGCTCCTACCTTACACCCCAACAGGCACTTCAAAATGCCGCAAGAGTCTACCAAGAGACAACAGCACAAGCGGTTAAAGTAGAGGGGGGTAAAGAGAAAGCCCCCATCGTAAAAGCACTCTCGGATAACGGTATTGCCGTTGTAGCACACATCGGGTTGATGCCTCAGCATGTAAGAAGCGAAGGGGGCTACAAAGTTCGTGGAAAAGATGAAGCCGATATAGAGCGTTTGGTTGAAGATGCCTTGGCTCTAGAGGCTGCGGGTGCGGCCATTGTATTGGTAGAGGGTGTAAAAGCCGAAGCGGCCAAAGCGGTAACAGAGGCGGTGAAGGTGCCTACCATCGGCATTGGTGCAGGGAATGTAACCGATGGCCAGGTACTGGTATGGAGCGATATGTTCGGATTCTTCGAAGCCTTTAAACCTAAATTCGTCAAACAGTACTGCAACGGTGCCAAAGAGGTGAGAGAGGGCTTGGAGCAGTATGTCTCCGAAGTCAAAAGCCGTGTATTCCCCGATGAAAAACACTCGTACTAATGAGGAATGAGGAATGCGCCCGAACAAAGTGACAAGTACCCTTGGGGTAAGGAATGAGGAACTGAATAATAAAAGCATTGCTTTGCAATGCATACCACAACTATTCACTATTCACTATTCACTATTCACTCAACCTCAAGGAGGTTGCTGATGGAAAGAATGGTCGAAATAGAGCGTTTTGATGCCGAAGCCTCCTATGAGGTGACACTCCGCCCCTCATCGTGGGATGAGTATATCGGACAGGAGAAGATCAAAAAGAACCTGCGTGTCTTCATTGAAGCAAGTAAAAGGCGTGGTGAAGCGTTAGACCACATTCTCTTTTTTGGCCCTCCGGGGCTGGGGAAAACCACATTGGCCAACATTATCGCCTCAGAGATGGATGCAAACATCAAAACAACAGCCGCCCCGATGATAGAGAAAGCCGGAGACTTGGCTGCACTGCTGACCAACATTGAAGAGGGGGATATTCTCTTTATCGATGAGATCCACCGTATGAGTCCGGCCATTGAAGAGATCCTCTACCCGGCAATGGAAGATTTTAGGCTCGATATCATCATTGGCAGCGGCCCGGCGGCACAGACAGTCAAGATCGATCTGCCTCGCTTTACGCTTATTGGGGCGACTACCCGTGCGGGGATGCTTTCGAACCCACTTCGTGAGCGGTTTGGTATGCACTTTAGAATGCAGTTTTACACCCCGCAGGAGTTGGCACACATCGTCAGACAAGCGGCCCAGAAACTGGAAAAACCCGCACAAGAGGAGGCGGCACTCGAGATCGCCCGTCGTAGTAGGGGAACGCCTCGTATTGCACTACGGCTGCTTCGCAGGGTACGTGATTTCTCGGAAGTCTTTGATGAGTCAGAGATCACCTTACAAAGAGCCCGTTATGCTCTGGATGAGCTGGGGGTAAACCACTTAGGGTTTGATGAACAGGATATTCAGCTGCTTGAGTTGCTTGTAAGTGCCAAAAACCGTCCGATGGGGCTAAGTACCATTGCTGCGGCTCTGAGCGAAGATGAGGGCACCATAGAGGATGTGATAGAGCCCTATCTCATTGCCAACGGTTACATCGAGCGAACGGCACGAGGGCGTATTGCAACACAAAAAAGCTACGAACACTTTAAACTAGGTGGCATACAGGAGGGACTTTTTGATGAGTAGAGCATCGTTGATGGTAACGGCACTCTTTATTTTGGCACTGGTGGGTGCCTATAGTGTCTATCAGCCCTTTTTACTTTCATTAACAGTAGCGGTGCTTCTCTCTATGGCCACCTTTAACCTTACCAAGCATCTGGTGGATTTTACCGGTTCGGCAAAAGTCTCTGCGGGTATCTCTACACTCTTGATGACACTGCTTCTTTTTGCACCGATCGTCTATTTGGCAACGGTGGGGGTAAGCTACATTGCCCACCTTGACAAGCAGGGGGTACAAGAGAGTTTTGCCGCTTTACGTGCACTGGTAGAGGATCTGCCTCTGTTTAAAGGATTAGCCCATGAGTATATGAGCGATGAGAAGGTGGCAGAGTACATCAAACTCTTTACAAGCTACCTGACTGTTGCCGGGAGTACCGGTATCGGGTTTGTGAAAAATATGCTTTTTGTGGTGCTCTTTTACTTCTTCATCAACTACTACGGGAACCGTTTTTTTGATACCATTTTAGAGATTCTGCCTGTTGAGCCACAGCGTGGAGAGCGGATGATGAAAGAGGTATCTGCCACAATGGAGATCGTCTTTTACTCCATCATTGTTACAGCCATTTTTGAGGGCTTTTTATTTGGTGTGATGATGAGCTACTTTGGCTTTAACGGGCTCTTCTTCGGGGTGATTTACGGGTTTGCATCGCTCATTCCTATTGTGGGCGGTATGGTGGTCTGGGCACCGGTATCGCTTTATGTCTGGACAAAAGTAGATGCTCAGACAGCACTGATGATCGCCAGTTACTCTATTATTGTGATCTCCATTATTGCCGATACCTTTGTCAAGCCGATGATCATTGAGGTGATCAAAAAAGATTTCCTCAAAAGCACACTGCAGATCAACTCTATTTTGATCTTCTTCTCCATTTTGGCTGGTATGAGCACCTATGGCTTCTGGGGTATGATTTTAGGCCCGGCGATCACCTCGTTTCTTATTGCGATCACCAAAGTCTATATCGATTACAAGGAGCGGTAAGCTATGTTAAACTTCTTAGTCTATAATAGTCGTATAGCAAGATTGGTACGAAAGGATTTCTCATTATAAAAGTACTCATTATAGAAGATGATCCGGAACTGGCGTTTATCTTAACCAACTATCTTACCAAATACGATATGGAGGTAGAGGGGGCGGAAGATCCCTATTTGGGGCTTTCGCTCTTAACCCAACATCAGTTCGATCTGGTGATTTTGGATCTTACCCTTCCTGGAATGGATGGGTTGGAGGTGATTCCCAAAATCCGTGAGATCAGTGATATTCCGATTATTATCTCCTCTGCACGTGATGACATTACCGACAAAGTGATCGGTATGGAGCGTGGGGCGGATGACTATATGCCAAAGCCCTACGATCCGCGTGAGCTGGTAAGCCGCATTAAAACCATTTTGCGACGAACCAAACAGAGCGAAGAGAAGAAAGAGAAAGAGGAGATCTTTGTAGCCGATCCTACGGCACGAAGTATCTTCTTTAAAGGGCACTTTCTGGAGTTGACAGCGGCAGAGTATGACATTTTGTCAATGCTTATTCAGCACAAAAACGGTTCAGTCTCCCGTGAACAGCTGCTTTATGAGAGTGAACATATCGATGATGACAGCTCGATTAAAAATATCGATGTGATCATCTCTCGTATTCGCCAAAAGATCGCAAAGATCGATCCCGATCACAGCTACATTAAGCCCGTTCGTGGGGTAGGGTACCTTTTAACCGATCGCGTATGAGAAATCTTTCTGTAACCACCTTTATTCACATTCTGTTTACCCTGGCGATTGTGATTTTGGTTTCGACTTTCTGGCTCTTTAACTCATGGAACAAAGATCGCCAAAAGATCGATGAGTTTAAACGCTACCAGCTTATCTCTATTACTTTTCTCTCCAATTTGAAGTTGGATCCAAGCAGAAAAGAGCTTGACAAGCTCTATAGTGAACTTCATGTCAAACCGCTGCCAAAGCGTCATGCCCAAAGGGTAAAAGAGGCCATTGAGAAGCGGGGAGAGACAGTCTTTAGCGGTGGTTCGCAACTAGGGAGTGTTCGTGTCTTTTCACTAGATGGCAAACGCTATATCTATGTGCAACGTATGTCTTACAACCTGATGCTTGAAGATGATACCCCGCCCAACTATGTTTATGAGATCGCTGTAGGGTTGGCGATCTTTCTGGTACTGCTGCTTTTGCTTCTCTATTTGGCAGTCCTTAAAAAGCTCTCTCCACTCAAAAGGCTCCATCGGCAGATTCAACGCTTTGCCCAAGGCGATATGCATGTGCGGATCACCTATGAGCATGACGATGAGATAGGAAAGATCGCCAAGAGTTTTAACGATGCCATTGTACACATTAATCAGCTTAGCCGTTCAAAAAATCTCTTTATGCGTAACTTGATGCATGAGCTTAAAACCCCTATTACCAAAGGGCGTATTATTGTAGAGATGCTTGATGATGAAGAGACAAAAAAGATACTCATACGGGCGTTTGAGCGGATGAATGAGCTTATTACGGAGTTGGCAGAGATAGAGCGTGTTACCACACGCAGTTTTGAGCCTAACTTTGAATATGTCTTGCTGGATGAACTGCTAGAAGAGAGCCAAAAGCTTCTTATGAGCAGCCACAACTGCGTAACGCTGGAAGTCTCTCCTATGGCACTTACAACCGATCGTAAACTGATGGTACTGGTATTGAAGAACCTGATCGACAATGCCATCAAGTATGGTAAAGAGGAGTGTGCTACCGTACGTACCGATGGTGGAAATATTGAGGTGATTTCACGTGGTAAACCGCTAGAGCATCCACTCTCTTACTATACAGAGCCCTTCTCTCAAGAAGAGAAGCGAAGTGCAGGGTTCGGGTTGGGGCTCTACATTGTCGATACCATCTTAAAGAAGTTGGGCTACCAACTTGGGTACCGACATGAGATGGGATGCAATATCTTTATGATCATGCCACAAAAGAAGTAGCATGAACTCTGCTACTTCTTCAATGCCTCTGCAATAAGCTCAAGCGGGTTTTTAAAGACAACATCCGAACCTGCACGGTTGAGCGATTCACTGATCTGCACACGACAGGCACTACACTCGGCACTGACTACCTGAGCTTTCGTCTCTTCGATCATGGCAGCTTTAGGCTTACCTGCTGCTTCGGCAAAATGGAACTTCTCTGTCTGCATCGTTACCCCGCCAAAACCACAGCATCGGCTGGGATCGCTCATCTCAGCCATAGGGTAGTTGGGGCTTAAGAGGTTTCGCGGCTCTTGCCAGATCCCTTGTACCTTTCTGGCATGGCACGGATCGTGGTAGGTTACCAGCGTATCGAACGACTGCCCCTTAGCTTCGAGTATCTCTTTGAGATTGGCCTGGGACTCTACATTGTCGATACCATATTAAAAAAACTAGGCTACCAGTTAGGGTACCGTCATGAGATGGGGGTGCAAAATATCTTTATGATTATGCTACAGAAGTAATATCCTATTCAAGAAAATGAAATTTTTTTTTGATATACTAGTCTTATGTTTAAGGAGGAAAACATGAGACATCTTCTATCTGCAACAACAATATTATTTGTAATACTTTTTTATCTTCAAGGATGTGCTTCACATTCACTACCTAAAAAGAGTGAAATAAAAGGCTTATATCATGCCAAGTATCAAGGCAATAAGATTTGGCAAGATGAAAAAATTAATATTACAAAGAAAATGAGTTCAAGTGAGGCAGAAGAGTATTGTGAAAATTTAACCCTCTTAGATCTTAAAGGATGGAAGTTACCTACAAAAGAAGATGTGGAGCAAATAGAAAATAGCATTAATGGATTTGCATTTATACGACAGAATGCTTATTATCATACTTCTGATTTAATGTGTCCCTCAATTTCAAAGCTTAGAGATCCGATACTTATGACACTTGGTGCGATTGCCGGTTCTGTCTTTAGTGCAGGTGCAGCAGTCACTGGAGAGAGATGTAAATATTATCTTACATCTAATGGTAGTGTTAAATATAAAGGAAATAGACAAAATGCCTATGTTAAATGTGTGCTTAATCCAGAGGTATATATGGAGAAGCAGCGTATAAACCAAAAAAAGGCAAATTTTTTTAGACAAGAACATACCTATGAGGGTTATATTAATGCCTTTATGCTTACAAAAGATATTGATGATCTCCAACAAGCATACAGTTTAGCTGAAACAGATGAACAAAAAGCAAAAATAGAGAAGTTGTTGGTAAAAAATATTCCAGCTGATCAATTAATAGATGTGACCCTGAAAAATCAAGAAGATACAAAGATAAATACAGGTAAGGGAGATGTACTTATTTTCTCATATGCGGTCTCACAAAAAGATATTTTAATTGATACAATTGTAAGTAGTAAACAGTTAGAGTATGGAAGTTATAAAGTAACAATTGAATATACATTATCAATTCCATATAAAACAACAGTAACATTCCTTGTTACTGTTGCAACAAAAGAGGTCAAAACAATGATAAAAGAGGAGATATATACCTTAAATTCAGAAAATGGATATAAAGATACCAAAACAATTACATTTTCTAATGTTATTGCTAATCAAAAAGTTTGGATTGGTAGTGTAGAAGCACAAAAAGGAACAAAAATCACTGCCAAAGTATTAGATATAGAGGTTATAGAGTAATGTTAAAAGTAATATTTTGCTTTTTATTAATATTACAGATGCTTCACAGTATAGATTTTGAAGTACTTAAAGCTCAAAAAAAACAACAAAATACTATTTCAATTAATATGTCTAATGCCGTTAAAGCAGGGAATAAGGAGTGGGAACAATACTTAGCAGAAAAGGCTGAACGTAGGAGAAAAGTTGACAAGCGATATGAAAAAAATAATTGTCGTTTGGCAAGTGGTAATGCTAAACTGTTTAATTATTGTATGTATCAATCTTGTAACTATTTTAGTTCAAACTATGCTGTATATCAATTATGTGAAAATAATAGTGTAAGAGGTTTTTATGGTAGTAATAAATTTCTGAATATAAGACATTATTTAGAAAAAGGAACACCCTTAAATTACGATTATTTTGAAGGACAGGTGGTTTATCAATCTGGAAAGTTTAATGGTGATTTTGAAGAGAGAAAGAAATTTATTATTTATCTATTAAATGGTGTTTTACTGATGAAATATTAAAGGTAGAAGCTTAGAAGTCTACCTTTTTTTTAATGTTTCAGCGATCAACTCAAGCGGGTTTTTAAAGACAACATCCGAACCTGCACGGTTGAGCGATTCACTGATCTGCACACGACAGGCACTACACTCGGCACTGACTACCTGAGCTTTCGTCTCTTCGATCATGGCAGCTTTAGGCTTACCTGCTGCTTCGGCAAAATGGAACTTCTCTGTCTGCATCGTTACCCCGCCAAAACCACAGCAGCGGCTAGGATCGCTCATCTCAGCCATAGGGTAGTTGGGGCTTAAGAGATTTCGCGGCTCTTGCCAGATCCCTTGTACCTTTCTGGCATGGCACGGATCGTGGTAGGTTACCAGCGTATCGAACGACTGCCCCTTGGCTTCGAGTATCTCTTTGAGATTGGTGTGGTTATGTAGCCACTCGGTTGCCATGTGGATCTTCTGGGCTACCCTTTTGGCTCTTGCTTCCCACTCTGGCATATTGCGGTTTTTAAAAAAGACTTGCCAGTCGTGTGTTACCATGGCCGAGCATGTCGCTTCAGGAATGAGCATGGCATCATACTCCTCCATAAAGCGTTCAAAGTAGGCGATATTCTTTTTGGTCATACGCTCTACCGAGTCTACCGCTCCGGTAAAGTAGGCAGGTGCCCCACAACACTGCTGCTCTTTGGGGATGAAAACTTCAATATTGAGGTACTCGAGTATCTCGACAAGGCTCTTGCCTATGCCTTCGTAGTTGTAGTTTCCCAAACACCCAATAAAGATGGCTACCCGCTGCTTCTGCTCTTGAGGCTTTTTAGCCGGAATGCGTTCAGGGTAGCTGTTGAGAAAAGAGGTTTTCATCATCGATGGGATGAGGCGTCCCTTTTTCATCATCGGAATGGAGAATCGAGCTTTAAGCCCTCGGCCCTTCTCATCTTCTGCCAGGGCACAGGTTTTGAACATAAAGCCAAATTTCATTACGATGTCCATCACCTTGCGGTGCTCCAAAAGGAAGAAGATCGCCTTTTTAAACCATGCAATGCCATATTTGTCGGCAATATCTGCACGCACCTCTTCGATCACCATATCGGTTGGCAGAGAGTTGGGGCAGACATCGGTACACGCCGTACACAAAAAACAGCTCTCAAAGATATCTTTGGCATTTTTGTCCAGAGGCAGCTGCCCTCTTTGGTAGGCACCAAGCAGATCGATGAAGCCTCTTGGCGAGGTTGTCTCATCGGGGTGTATCTGGTGAATGGTACAGACAGGAATACACTTACCGCATTTGATACAGGCATCGCTGGTTTCGGTGAAGTTAAAGATCTCTTCGGGTTTTTTCATTGGAAAACTCCTTTCAGGGAGTTTTTAGTGAAGAGTGAAGAGTGAAGAGTGAAGAGTGTTGGTTTGCATTGCTTTGCAATGCTTTTATTTGTAGATAATGTATTCATCTATGTAACTCCTTTTCTATAAAAAGTATTGCGTAAGCAATATGTACGAACATTCTTCGTTCTTCATTCTTAATTTTTCACTCAAAAGACGGTCACACCGTCTTACTAAAGCTTTTCTTGCTGCCGCTGTACTGGTGCATGTAGGCATCAAACGGCATGGCGATGTTTCGAATGAGCAGGGTTCCGGTAGGTGAGACGCTGATCTTCTCGTCGGTAATGGTGACAAGATCGGCTTCAACAAACTCCTGCAACGCCTCCAGGACATCTGTAAAGTAGGCTTTGAAGTCGATGTTGTGCTCTTTTTCAACCCGCTTGATGTCTATGGCGAAGTTTGCCATAAGCTCCATAATAACCGCTTTACGCAAGACATCGTCATCGCTAAGCTCCACCCCTCGCTCAAACGGCAGTTTCCCTGCATCGATGGCTGCTTCGTAGGCTTTCATATCTTTGGTGTTTTGTGCATAGTAGCGGGTTCCCTCGCCAATACTTGTAAGCCCGATCCCAATGAGGTTGGCACCCCCTTTGGTGGTGTAACCCTGGAAGTTACGGTGAAGCTCCCCTTTGGCAATGGCGGTAAAGAGCTCATCTTCAGGCTTGGCAAAGTGATCCATCCCCACCATCTTGTAGCCGTTGTTCTCAAAGAAGTCGATGGTGTATTTGAAAATCTGCAACTTGACATCGGGGCTTGGCAAGGTTGTCTCATCGAACTTACGCATGGTTTTTTTCATCCACGGTACATGGGCGTAGTTAAAGACGGCCAATCTATCCGGATCGAGGCTGAAGGCTTGTTGCAAGGTAGCTTTGAAGCTCTCGAATGTCTGGTAGGGTAACCCGTAGATCAGATCGACATTAATCGAGTTAATACCATACTTACGAGCCAGATCGACAGCGGCCTTGGTTAAGTCGTAGGGCTGGATACGGTGGATCTCTTGTTGTACCTTCGGATCAAAATCCTGTACCCCAAAGCTGATGCGGTTAAAGCCGTGTTTGGCAAAGACTTTCATCTGTTCCTCATTGAAAAAACGGGGATCGATCTCAACGCTTACCTCGGCATCGGCACTCCAGTTGGGGAACTTCTCTTTGATATACGATACGATCTCATCGAGCTCAAACGCCTGGTAAAAGGTAGGGGTTCCACCCCCAAAGTGAAACTGTATCACTTCACGGTTGGTGTCGAGGTGCTCGGCAAGAATATCGATCTCTCTTTTGAGGTATTCGATGTAGCGGCTAAGCTTCTCCTCTTTGGAGGTAAAGACAACATTACACCCACAGAAGTAACAGGCACTCCGGCAAAACGGCAGGTGTACATACAAAGAGAGTTTTTCACTCCCCTCATCGAGGTACTTGAGGTAATTCTCATACTGAAAGTCGTCACTAAACTCAAGTGCAGTAGGGTAAGAGGTGTAACGAGGGCCTGGTTTGGAGTATTTGGCAAACTTTTCTAAATCTATGGTACTCAAAAGATATCCTTTTGAGAGTGAATAGTGAATAGTGCATAGTGAATAGTTTTGGTAGATTTTGCTTTGCAAAACCACTATTTACTGTTTACTTATTCTGTTCACTCCGCTTTATTTTTTAATAAAAGTGTTCGGTACGAACACAGACAATCATTATTCGTTATTAACTATTAATGATGCACTTAATCATCGTTTCGATGCTGATCGAGCCACACCATGATCCCCTTTTGGGCATGGAGGCGGTTTTCTGCTTCGGTAAAGATGACATCGGCATGTTTTTCAAATGTCTCTTCGCTCACCTCATAACCTCGGTAGGCAGGGAGGCAATGCAAGAAGATGGCATCGTCTTTGGCGTGTGCCATCATTGCTTCATCGACCATATACCCCTCAAAGGCTTTAAGGCGGATCTCTTTTTCATCCTCTTGCCCCATACTTACCCAGGTATCGGTTGTAACCACATCACACCCTTGAACCGCCTCTACCGGATCGTTACCAAAGATGAGTTTGGCACCGCTCTCTTTGGCAAACTCTTGGGCTTTGGCAACGATGTCGGGGTTGCACTCATACCCTTTTGGGGTGGCAACACGCAGTTCAAAGCCCATCTTGGCAGCAAGCATCAGCCATGAGTGTGTCATATTGTTGCCATCACCCACATAGGCACATACAGGGTTGTCGGCTTTGCCAAACTCCAGCATTGTCAGGTAGTCTGTCATGAGTTGTACGGGGTGGTAGTCGTCTGTCAAACCGTTAATGACAGGCACGTCAGAGTAGTGAGCGAACTCTTCGAGTTTGCTCTGCTCGAAGGTACGGATCATCACCATGTCAACCATACGGCTGATAACACGGGCGGTATCTTTCATCGGTTCACCACGCCCTAACTGAATGTCATTGGCAGAGAGAAAGAGCCCCACACCGCCAAGCTGGTAGATGCCCGTCTCAAAGCTGACACGGGTGCGTGTAGAGCTTTTTTCAAAGATCATCCCAAGCGTCTGATTTTCCATGTAGGGTACAAACTGCTTGGCTTTGGTTTGTGCTTTGATCTTTTGTGCCAAATCGATCATCTCAAGCAGCTCTGCTTTGCTAAAGTCTGCCAAGGTTAAAAAGTGTCTCATCTGAGCTTCCTCATTTCTTTCCCTTACTATGAATGAAAGGGTAAACGGTTTAAAAGAGAATATTTTAGCATAATTTATACTAAATAGTACTTGTGGAAGTGTTACCAAAAGGTAATAGTAGAGTAACATAGTTGATGTACCATTGCCCTTGAGACATGGATGTTGTATGGAGGAGACATATACATTAAAGGATGAACAATGAAAAAAGAACAAATTCTTATCGCTGCAACAGCAGCGGCAACGCTACTTTTAAGTGGATGTAACAGTACAACAACAGCCAGTGATGTCGATAGCTCGTTTGCCGGTGTCTTGACAGATTCACCGGTTGCCGGAGCAACCTATGAGTGTGGTGCAACCGTCGATACAACCGATGCCAACGGTAGCTTCGAGTGTGATACGCTGCCTGTTAGCTTCTATGTAGGTGGTGTGAAGTTAGGTGAGATCGATACACTCCCCGCAGATGGAAACGTAACCCCACAAGATCTTGCCGGTGTCTCACGTGACAGCTACACAGAAGAGGTAGAGAAGATTGCTGTATTCTTGCAGTCACTCGATGATGATGGGGATATTAATGAAACCATCACGCTTGACAACGATGTCATTGCAGAACTTGAACGTGTCCATGCAGAGCTTCAGGAGATGGCAAAACAGGAGATGCTTGAGATGCTCGATGCCATTGGTGCAATGAGAGTTGTAACTGAAGAGGAGGCGATTAAGCATCTACAGGCACATATGCCACCATGCATGATCGACGAGACAAACCAGACACTTCCTCAAGAGGGAAGAGAGTGGGGGCACAGACACCAGGAGCAACACAGAGGAGATCTAAACGATACAGTAAGAACGCTTCCGTTTATGCCGGGCAACAGAGGTACAGATGCAAAAAACCCAACCGATACGGAAACCAATACTCCAGTCGAGGTGCTACCAGAAGTCAACGATACCAAAGAAGAAGTGGTACCACAGACACCTGACGAGGAGAATGTTACACCTCAACCCGTTACACCTGAAGATGTTGCATCAGAAGGAAATGAGACAAAAGAGGATGTTCTTGAAGAGGGAACAGAGGCTGTGCCTACAGCTGAAGATACCCCTGCATCATAATGTAAACTTGGGTTTGGGCACCTCTTTGCCCAACTCTACTGCAATGGCATAGGCAACCAGTTTGCCGAGTGCCTCAAGGCGTGGCTGAAGCCATGCCGTCTGTTTAGGGCATGTCAGCTCTCCTAGCTCCAAAACCACAAATTTTTTTGCTTTGATCCAGTTAAACCCATAGTAGTGTTTGAGATTGTCTGTAAAGTTGTCTTCATGCCATTTAAAAGGGAAATAGGGTTTATAGAGTACCTTCCAGTGTTGTGCAAAGGTGTAGGAGGCGTTATTGTCGGGGTATCCGACAGATGCCCCCGAAAGACAAGGTACTTTTGCTCCGTCAAAATGGATGGCAACGGCCACTTTTGCCCGTATGAGTGATGTGTCGGCAGGTACTCTTTTGACTTCGATCCCCCATGCTTCTAGCTGTTTGGCTGCTGTGTTGGCAACTTGAATGTTCCAGAGCTCTTCACGTAGCGTTGCCGTCTCTGAACCGGTGTTTCCTCTGACTCTTCCTTCGTGTCCTGCCTGAATGACAACATCAATCGGAGGTTTGAGGCTCAGGTACAAAACATACCCCATAAACAAGACAATACCAATACCAAAAAGTGCTGCAGCTCTGTTTTTAAGTTTCATAGCCGGGATTATAGCGTAAGTTGTTTGACATCTTATACTAATCATAGTATTATACATATAATAGAACATAAAATTATAAGGATATAAAAGATGGTAGCCTATAGAAGAGATGAGATCATATCTGCAACCGATCTTGCACGGAATGTCTCCTCAACGCTTAGCAGCATTGTGAGCCATGCCAAAGAGAAAGTAGCAATTTCTAAGAACAATAAGCTTGAAGCGGTCATTATAGACATAGAGGAGTATGAGCGACTTAAAGAGGCGTATGAGTTGATGGAGCATGTTGAGATAGCCAAGATCGTCGAAGAGAGACGCAAAACACCAAAAGAAGCTTATCTTGATGGTAATGAGGTATTAAAAGAGCTTGGTTTCTCTTTGGATGATGTGTAGAATGTATGATTATAAATTTCATCCTGATGCTAAAAAAGAGTTGGCAAAGTTGGATCACTCAGTACAGATACTCTTTACCAGAACACTCAAAAAGATCTTAAAAAATCCAGAACTTGGTCAAGACCTTGGACACAAGAATAGCTTGGATCTGTCGGGTTTAAAAAAAATCTATTTTGATAATAAACGCTATAGAATAGTCTATGAGATCATTGATCAAGAAGTTGTCATTTATATTGTGGCTATTGGGAAGAGGGATAAAATGGCTGTGTATGCAAAAGCGGCACAAAGAAGATAGGGGTACCTATCCTCTTAATATCTCTGCCGCTTCTTTCGCATGGTAGGTAATGATGATGTCCGCCCCTGCACGTTTGAATCCAAGCAGTGTCTCCATCATCACTCTGTCATAGTCGATGACACCGGCTTTGGCTGCCATTTTGAGCATGGAGTATTCGCCGCTGACATTGTAGACAGCAAGTGGCAAAGAGGTGTTCTCTCTGATATCACGAATGATATCCATGTAGGCAAGGGCCGGTTTAACCATGAGGATGTCCGCACCCTCTTGCTCATCGGCTACACTCTCGGCAATGGCCTCTCTGCGGTTGGCAGGGTTCATCTGGTAGCTTCTTCTGTCGCCAAAGCTTGGGCTTGACTCTGCCACATCACGGAACGGGCCGTAGTAGGCAGAGGCGAACTTGGTAGAGTAGCTCATAATAGGCAGGTTGACAAACCCCGCTTCATCCAGCCCTCCTCTGATGGCTTGGATCATCCCATCCATCATGCCGCTTGGGGCGATCATGTCAGCTCCTGCGTTGGCGTGGATGACAGCCTGTTTTGCCAGATTGTCAAGGGTAATGTCGTTGTCTACTGTCTCAAGTACCGGATCGAGTACCCCACAGTGCCCATGATCGGTGTATTCACAAAAGCACAGATCGGTAACGACAAACATATCTGGGTGTGCCGCTTTGACGGCACGAACGGTTTGAGCAATGATGCCGTGTTCGCACATCGCATCGCTTCCTACAGAGTCTTTGACATCAGGGATACCAAAGAGGATGATCGACTTGATCCCCAACTCTTTAAGCACATTACACTCTTTGACGATCTCATCGATACTCATCTGGTAGACACCCGGCATGGAGGCCACCTCATCTTTAATGCCCTCACCGCTTCTGGCAAAGAGAGGGTAGATAAAGTCATCGACATGCAAATGTGTCTCTTGCAGAAGCTCCCGAAGGACTGGGTTGATTCTTTTTCGTCTAAATCTTGCAAACATAAAATAGCCTTGGGTAAATAATTTTCACTATTTTAACCAAAAATTCCTAATTCCTAATTCCTAATTACCCATTCTTACTGTATAATCCTCCCTATGAATAATATTGAAATATCAGATATTGCTACTTTGCCAACCAGACACGGTACCTTTTTGATTCAGGCTTTTAAAGAGCCAGATACCCAAAAAGAGCATCTTGCCATCTTTACAGAGAACCTCTCTGCCATCGATGCACCCATTGTGCGTGTACACTCAGAGTGTCTTACGGGGGATGCATTGGGTTCAGTCAAGTGCGACTGTGGTGAGCAGTTGGCTTATGCTTTGGATCTTATTGCCAAAGAGGGTGGGTTGGTGATCTACCACCGTCAAGAGGGGCGTAACATTGGATTGCTAAACAAGGTAAATGCGTATGCTCTGCAAGATCAGGGGCTTGATACGGTTGCGGCTAACCATCAGCTTGGTTTCCGTGCCGATGAGCGTACCTATGAGATCGTTGAGTTCATGCTTCATCATCTCAATGTCAAGCGACTGAAACTGCTTACGAACAACCCTGCCAAGATGGAATCTCTTAACGACATCGAGATCGTCGAACGACTCCCCATTCAGATCACTCCAAACCCATATAACGAGGGGTACCTCAAAACCAAAAAAGAACAGTTAGGACACCTCCTGTAGGGTGCAATTTATTGCACCAGGTGGGTACCTGCGAGGAAAAATGATGAGTCAAATATCACTACAACAAAAACTCCAGTCTGAGGGTATCGTACTTGAAGATGCCACCATTGAAAAACTCGATCGTTTTGCTCAACTACTGCATGAGTGGAATCAGGTACATAACCTCACAGGGGCAAAAACCATCCCCGCCATCTACGAGAATATCATCGATTCGCTCTATCCTCTTACTTTTATTGCTGTACCAAAACGGCTTTTGGATGTGGGTACGGGTGCTGGGTTTCCAGGGTTGGTTTTGGCAATAGCGTTGCCTCAGACAGAGGTGGTGTTGGCAGAGCCGTTAAAAAAGCGTGTGTCGTTTTTAAAATATGCTGCGATCGATCTTGGATTGTCCAACCTCAAAGTAGAGGCAAAGCGGGTAGAGAAGGTAACACAGCCACCATTTACACTTATCTCGTCACGAGCGGTCACAAATACCGCTTTGCTTCTTTCGCTTACAGAACACCTTGCCACACCTCAGACAGAGTATCTCTTCTATAAAGGTTCACGTGTTTTTGAAGAGATCGATGCGGTGGAGCGTCAGTTAGATTATGATATAGTACAGAAAAACCAGAGAAATTACCTCTACATTAAGGGACGCAAATGATACTAAAACTCATCATCCTGGCTGCTGTTGGCCTCTTTATCTACCGTCTGTTTGGCGGGGAGCTTCCCAGCTTTAAAGCCGGTTTGAAAAAGAAGCCAAAGCAGCAAGAGCCTCAAGGAGACACCATGGTTGAGTGTGATCGTTGCGGTACGTTTGTGATGGTAAAAGAGGCTACCCTTGTGGGGGGTAAATATATCTGTAATGAGTGTCTGTAGAAGGAGAAAATGATGTTACTGATTGGCCATCCGTGGGTAAAGAGCCCGGCATTTCACAGAGTATTCTCAGTTGATGAGATCGAAGCGAGTAGCCCTGAGCAGGTACTGTTGTTAGAGCCGTTGACAGATTCGCATAAACTAGCAGAGTATTGTCAGCAAAATGCCATTACCTACGCGGTTGTTGTCAACTCCATCAACGATGCGGTACTGGCAAATGCCTTGGGGGCCTCTTATATCATCTGTGATGAAGATATGGCATTGATGGTACAGCCTATTGCAGAGAGTTATCTTTTTGATGCCAAAGTGTTGGTACTCATTCATCAAGAGAAAGAGATCACCAAGATTGCCCGTGGTGGCATCGATGGTGTTCTGTTCGCCCAAGCCATTCATTAACGAATGCAGCGATTTTACGAAGCCCCCATCACCTATATACTGATTCTGCTCTCAAGTGCAATGTTTGCCTTGACGCTATGGATAGGTGGGAGTATAGAGGCGATTTCTTTAAAGACATTGGTTGATCTGGGGGCACTCTATGGCCCTTATGTCGTCTTTAAAGCGGAGTGGTGGCGACTGCTAAGTGCAATGTTCTTGCATGGCGGCATGACACACATTTTAATGAACATGGTATCGCTTTACATTGTAGGCCGTGCTGTTGAACGCTACTTCTCCAGAGTGGCATATCTTACAATCTACTTTTTTTCCGGGCTTTTTGGTGGTATGGCATCGCTCTATATGCACCCTGTGAGTGTCGGTGTGGGGGCTTCAGGAGCGATATTTGGGCTCTTTGGTGCTCTGGCAGGTTTCTTTTTGGCACACCGCCAGCAGATGGCTTCGTATACCAAAGCATTTATGCAGGATTTTGGTACGATCTTGGGGCTGAACCTGCTTTTGGGGGTTATGGTTGACTCTATTGATCTGAGTGCCCATATAGGTGGACTCATGATCGGGTTTTGTGGAGGGTATGTGATCGCCAAACACCCAACATGGGTATGGCTTTTCTCTTTGGCCTCACTAGCAGGGCTCTATATGGCAGGAGATGCACTGATTGCATACTACACCCAGATACTTCTTTAGGCTTCTGCTACTCTTGGTTGCCTTTGGGCTTACGGGGTGCCATACCCCAACCCTTTCCCATCCCCAACCCACACTCTCTACATTGCTTTTGGAGCTCTCTAAAGATATTCCGCCACAAGAAGCAGAGATATTGGCAACCGATATTCAAACCTACGCCAAAACCATTGAAAAACGTTTTGATCGCCATACCTCCTCCCCGTGGCTACACAACTTTTTAGTCAATGTGGGTATTAAAGAGAAGGGGCTATGCTACCACTACAGTGATGCCCTCTACACCCACCTTGCTACTCAAAAACGCTACCCACACTTTGCCTTCCACCTCGCAGGTGCCCACATAGGCTCCTACTGGCAAGAGCACAATGCCCTGCTGGTAACAGCCAAAAAAGGATCTCTCAAAGATGGCATCATCATCGATGCATGGCGAGTACCGGGCAGACTCTACTTTGTCAAAGCCACACAAGATCCAAAGTACCACTGGGTGCATCGACCCGAGCGGGGGTGTTGTGTAAAATAAGCACTATTGCAGAAGCATCCGTATATGTTTCACATTAGGAGATATAGGGCGAGGGGAATTAAGCCCTCTATTGCAAAAATGAATAATACATCGCGTAGGTCGTATTGTTTCAATACGACAAATGGTTTTGCCCTCAAATATCATCAATATTGCAAAACGGTGTTTGGTGTGTGGGTGTCGTATTCGAGAATCCGACCTACGGTTTGAAATATAATATGTGGCATATTGGTTATTCGTTCCCACGATTCTCGTGGGGAACGAGCCTAAATTTT
>Ga0256843_1001007_pt1 | contig 22932 bp, 23 predicted proteins | sample AlvinellametaG_FD_191572 | JGI IMG/M metagenome (GOLD analysis project Ga0256843, IMG submission 191572) | Pompeii worm associated microbial communities from hydrothermal vent at the East Pacific Rise, Pacific Ocean - Alvinella | ecosystem: Host-associated > Annelida > Integument > Unclassified ... | reverse complement strand
ACAATAGCTTTTTTTACACTTGCTTTATCTGAATGTCCTGCTTGAAGCATTTCAAAATCTAAAAGAGAGGAATCTTTGACTTCTTTATAGGAATATTCAACAGGATGGGAACTCAAAAGCCTTTGATATGGATCTATTTTTTTAATATACCTGGCTATATTATCCCATCCCTCTTTTAAAAGTCTATGTTCTTGTTCCCTTTGAGTACTAAGATACCATGGCATACTCATTTCACCTGCTAAACTCCATATTACTGGATATGCTCCCCATCTAGCTATAAGATATCTCCAATGAAGTCGCATTTTCTTTTCAGACATTTTCAGTAAATAATATCCCCACGCACCAAATATAAAAGGATGGATTCCTGCATCAACAATCTTTTGTACCCTTCTATCGGCATATTGAAAGAACTTAGGATTTATAGTTATATAATCCTCTTTCCAGGCAAATCCTCCTTCATTTTTTCCTCTTTCATCAAAACTATCCATATCAGGGAAAAGTCCGGCTACAAGCTGGATAACATTAAACCCTTTTATTTTTCTATCTGCCAAAAGCAATTCAAACTCCTCTTCTTGAAGACGATCACAAAAACCCATCCACCAAGTATCACCAAACCAAAAAAATGGCATACCATCTTCATAGATAAATTTATCTTTACATGTAAGAAGGTTTCCATGTATATACAAGGGATGATTCAGACTTTGTTCTTCTACTTGGAAGCTTTTTTGAATTCCATGAAGTCCTTTATCTTCTGGATTTGAGGAGACAGAAACTGTTTCATATAGCCCCTTATATGGAGTATATATACGTACTTTCCATAGATTTTTTCCATCCCAAAAAGCGGGTATATTCCATTTTGTTTGAGTACTTACATGTAACACTTCAACCGTTAATTCAACATCCATAAAGGCATTATTATATTTTACTGCTGAAATATAATCTAACTCTACTATAGGAGGATTATCTATCATCAACTTCTAGTTCATCTATTTTCTTTGCAACATAACGTGAAACAGTTTTTGCTCCATCGATATTTAAATGTGTTCTATCTGCAAAATCTTTATTTCCATGTAAACCAAGATGTTGTGTTGTGATTAAAACACCATCTGTCTTTTGAAATATCCCACTTACCAAATCATCAAAACGTTTCATAGCCGCCCGTACAAAAGCATGTTTATCATAGAGTTCTTTACGATATGGTTGATGTACAATATAATATTTTATCCCCTTACTTTTCGCTTTTAGTGCCATTCTTCGAATCGCTTCAAATGATTTTGGACTCATAATATTTGGTTGAGCCAATCTCCATCGATGTCCTATAATATCTTTACCGTATATTTTCAGAGGGACACTACCACTTGCATCAAACAAAAGTGATTCAAAGACATTAGGTTTAAGATGCTCAGACTTGTATGTCTGTTGACGGTTATAACAAAATGGAATATTCACACAAGCCTTAACAACTGTATAGAGGTATTTGATAGTACTTTGTTCATGACGCATATAACGTATCAAAAGCCCTGGATCATAATCTTTAAATCTCCAATTATGCGGTGTATCAGAATATTGTACAGAATATATAATCCTCTTTAGATTTGGAAATGTCTCCATAAGTTCCATTAACTGTTCTGCTTGCAATGTCGTTGCACCATATACAGACATATTGATCGTCTTTTGTACACTTTGAGCGTTTTTATCAAGTTCAACACCCAAAATGTTATTTAAACCTATTGAAGATCCTATTATCATCGTATCAACTAGATTTGGATCGATCTTTTCTCTTACAAACTTTACCTTCGCATCAAATGATATATGATTTGTCAAAGGGATCGGATAATAAGCATTAAAATAAAATATATACCCAAAAGCAATAGTTGCTATAAAAGCCCATATACTCAATAAGGTTTTTACATACGATTTTGGTTCCACACCTTCCCTTTAAAAATTAAAATAAATAAATTCACTTTTTCTGTACAACATAAAAATAGCCATAGAGAAAACTATCGTTAAACCTAAATAAAACCAATTTGTTTTAAATCGATCCTTCAACTGCATCGAATTTGGTAAGACTAGTGCAATAAAAAAGCCTGCTATTATCCACCAAAGTATCCCACTTTCATGGAGATAAAGATTAGACCACTTTCCAACAATGATCCCTTGTTCTTTCGCAAAATCTGCTATCCATACAGTTGTCTCTTTTGGCAATACAAAAGCACCACCAAACATCCCTTTTAGAACCTTTAATGCATCATCAAAACTGTTTGCTCTAAAAAATACCCACGCAATATTGACAAACATAAAGGTAACAAACCATCCAAGTACAAATGGAAGCTTTAAGCCAAACTGCTTCCATATACGGTGAACAACTAAAGCTCCACCATGTAATGCTCCCCATATTACAAATGTCCATCCAGCTCCGTGCCAGATCCCTCCAAGTAAAAATGTTAAAAAGAGATTGATATAAGTTCTGATCTTCCCTTTTTGATTTCCACCAAGAGGTATATAAAGGTAATCTTTTAAAAATGTTGAAAGCGTAATATGCCATCTTCTCCAAAACTCCTGAATATTTCCAGCCTTATAAGGAGAGAAAAAGTTCATAGGAAGTTTGATATTAAAAAGAAGTGCCGCACCTATGGCCATATCGGTATAACCACTAAAATCAAAATAGATCTGGAAAGTATATGATAAAGATGCACTCCATGCTTCAAGCATATTGAGTGACTTAGAGAGATCAAAACCCTGCGTTGCCCAATGCGCGAACGTATCAGCTATCACTACCTTTTTAAAAAGCCCCATAGAAAATACGAACAGTCCTAAAGCAATGTTATAATAATTTTTTACGCTGTTTTGTTTTTTGGCAAACTGAGGCATCATCTCTTTATGATGAACAATAGGCCCGGCTATAAGTTGAGGGAAAAAAGTTACAAATAAAGCATAATGAGCAAAACTGTACTCTTTTGTTTCCTCTTTATAACTATCAACAAGATAAGCAATTTGTTGAAACGTATAAAAACTAATAGCTAATGGAAGTGCTAAATGAAGTAAGGGAACATTTGTATGAAACAGTGCATTGATATTCTCTATAAAAAAGTCACTATACTTAAAATAACCCAAAAGTGCCAGATTGAAGATAATACCTACTGTCAAAAGCTTCTTTGCCGAATATTTTCTATGATTATGACTGTGGCGGGAAAGCTCTCTTCCTATTAAAAAGTTTACAACCATCGAAATAAGTATTAAAGGTAAATAGGCAATATTCCACCAACTGTAAAAAAACAAAGAAGCAAAAACTAAAAATATTTTTGCATATTCGGTATTTTTTTTGTTAATATAAAAATAAAGAAAAAAAGTTACTGGTAGAAAGAAAAATATATATTCATACGAATTAAATAACAAAAGGATTCCCTTCTTTTTTTGTAATTATACTCAATATTTGATAATTTCCTAAAAAAAGGGTATAATTCCAGTTCAAAAATTTTAACAGAAAGTGGGTGATGTGCATGCCAGGCATTATCGTAAGACCAGATGACAATTTTGAAGCTGCTTACAGACGTTTCAAAAAACAAGTGGATAGAAACCTTATCGTTACTGAAGCTAGAGCGAGAAGATTCCACGAAACTGAAACTGAAAAACGTAAGAAATTCAAAATTGCAGCTCGTAAGAAAATGCTTAAGCGTCTTTACATGATGAGAAGATACGAATCTCGTCTGTAAACTCTTAACCTCATTATAAGCCTTCGGGCTTATAACTTCTTTTTATTTATACTTCCTATAATTTATGTTATAATGTTCTTAGATTTAATTATCAAAAAACCTACTAATTAAGGCAATATCATGACTTCATTATTTACAAGAATGAGACTGGTGCATTGGATAGGTATCACTTTATTACTTATAAATGCTTTTGTATTTACCCAAAATACTATCTCTCAAGTTATTCAAGTCATCATAGCAGTTGTGATATTGATCCATGATATTGATGAAAAGATCAATGGAGTCGATGCCGCACAAAAGGTCATTGCAAGTTTAGAGAACTTTCAAGTTGGATCACATATTGATTTTAAACCAGCATTTTCTAAAGAATATTCAAAAATGATAGATCTTGTTAACGCGTTTACAACAAGGATCTCTGAAGCAACTTCTCTTACTGGTACATCTTCTGAACTTGACAGCAAGCTACAGAATCTACATCTCTCATTAAATAAACTTGCTCAGCATTTCGATAACAATATGAAAGTAAGTAAAACTATTCAACAAAAACTTTCTACAATAGCAGATGAATCTGATAAAAACCTTGACTTCTCTGCTGAAGTATTAGATAGTTTATCTGAAGTTGTCAAAGAGATAGATAATGTAACAAATGCGATGGAGCTTCTTGAAAGTCAGATACAACATACCTATGAAGCTGAACTTGAACTAAGCAATAATTTAAGGAACTTAACACAAAATGCCGAAGATATAAAAAATGTTCTTACTATCATTGCAGAGATCTCTGATAAAACAAACCTTTTAGCTCTCAATGCAGCAATAGAAGCTGCACGTGCTGGAGAACACGGACGTGGTTTTGCTGTGGTTGCAGATGAAGTAAGAAAACTTGCAGAAAGTACTCAAAAATCATTAAGTGAAATAAATGTAAGTGTTAATGTTATCGTACAAAGTATTTCAGATGCAAGTGCTATGGTAGAAAGCAATGCAAAAAATGAGCTCCAACTTGTAACTACATCTGAACAACTACAGTCAAACTTAAAAACAGTAAATCAAGTTGTTAATAAAACATATGAAGAGAGTCTAAAAGATACTGAAAACTCTAAAATCATTAAAAATGAAGCATACAGTGCTAAAGCTCTTGCAGAAGATGAAATAACAAAATTCTCAGCTACACAAAAAGAGATTACATCGATCAAAGATGACCTTTTAGTAGTTGAAAACACTACACAACAACTAGTTGAAAAAATCTCCCATATTTAATCTCAATTTGGTATAAAAATTGCTAGGAAGAACCTTATGAAAAAACAACACACATTAATACTATTAACAGTATCAGTACTTTTAGGACTTAGTGGCTGTGATACATGGGATAAAGCAAAAGAATCTTATGAGTCAGCAAAAGAAAAATATGCAGAATATCATGAAGGTGGAGAAGAGAGACCTTTTGAAGTTGTTTATCAAACAGATCCAAACGATAAACAGGTACTTATTTCTTCAGCATGTAATACAAATGAAATACCCAAATATGTATATTATATGACACCAGCTGATACACAAACAGTTTTATATGACACACAACATTTTATCTCTTATCCGGGTCGTCAAAAACCATATTGGGATGCAAGATATATCAATCCTATCCATACGATAGTCAATAATTCATCAAAACCAACTCTTCCAGACTATAGCCAATACACAGGTCTTGATGCTAGAACAGGTTATCAAAATGTAATCATTGCATCACAAGCAGCAAGTGCTGATCCTAGTGGAAGCCTTATAGAGTCTGAATGTGTATCAGGAGCAGTAGCAGGAGGAACTATTATCAACCTTAATGATGCTCCTGAACAAAGTATAGTATATGGAGGTCCTCAAAGCACTTTTACCTATCGACTTGGAAATACCTCACTAAGGAAAGTATGGACATCAAACGGCGATGGAAACCTTGTTCTTCAAGCAAACTTCAAACGACCTCTTTATATAAACTATAGCAATAATATTGGAGGAAGTGTCGTTTTTGTTGTTTTTATTCAAAATAGATACACTAAAACAGTTATTAACTATATTATTGGGCTTTATTCAGCAGGAGATGCATGGCAAAAAGAGAATCGAACCATCCAATTTGATCCAACTACAGGATTTGTTCATGTTCCTACCGTTGTAAGCGATCAATCGTGGTGGTCAACAAGTTCTCCAATTTCCCAAGAGATTACAGAAATTTATTCTACACCAGATAAAAGAGTATCTGATGATGGAATATGGCAAAACTTTTTTCGAGTAAATATTTCATATCAAAATCTTAAAGCCTTACTAGATGAACTAGCTAAAAACCCACCTGAAGGGGCTCAAAACCAATCTTTTGGAAATGACCCTTCACAATGGGATCTCCTGAGTATCGCTATCCAATATGAAGTTTCAGAAGTAGGTGGCAAAGCTTTACTCTCTGGTTCATTTAAAAACTTTGAGGTATATATTAGTCATTTACCTCTTTAAGGATTGATCTTAAAAGATCAATCCTCCACCAATAAGTATCTGAAAATCACTCTTTTTGGGTAAATATCCATCTTCTTTTTGTTGTACATGATGAATGTAATCCCATATCAAGCTTGTATCTACATAGATCCTATCTTTAACAATATCATTTTCAAACTTCAGCATTCCATGATGTTTATAGGTTCCAGAAGCACGATCGGTCAAGGAAAATTTATAATTTAATCGTATTTTATTAAGCTTGTTAAAACTATATTTATATTTACTATTAAACTCCCATGAGAGGGAACGACTCATTATATCACCATCATCATCAACATTATAGTTTTTTGTTGTCAAGTATGCTGGGCCGGTTGCAACATCCCATTCTGTTTTTATTGTATCGTAGATCGTATAACCTATACCAGCTCCTAATGTTACTTGATAACGAATATTTTGAAAATAATTTTGATAGTACTCTCCAAAAAGTGGTGTATAAAAGAATTTCTTTGTAAAATAGATATCATATCTTCCATTTATACGATTATCTTCAGTTGTTTTTTCTTGATCTTTTGTAGAATATCGTCCAAGATAATCGATCATAAAACGGTTTTTTGGTGTTCTTCTTTGTAAATGACCCTGCAATGCGAAATCACTTTGGTCAGTATTTCCACTTTGTATATCCACATTAAGCGAAAAGCTTCCTGCCCATTTATCTCTTTCTCGATCTTTAGCACTTGATATAGAGATGATCATATTTCTATCAAATGTATAAAGTGCATCCCCCGTTATAATTGTGATCTTTTTATCTTTATAACGAATAATCCCTGTAAAAATAGCAACATTATCTATATTGATATTCATAACATCATAACTGAGGATCTGTTTAAGATCGCTCAATTCAAATGTATAGATCCCAAACTCTTGAGAATCAAATTCCAATTCTCTTTGATAGTAAGAACGGATATGCCCTTTAAGCCAATCTCCATATTTTGTCTGGATCCAGTCATATCCATCACGAGGAGTGGGCGTTAGCTCATCCCATTCTTTTTTAACAAGATTTGTTACATTGACCTTTCCATTTTCCTCTATCGAATCAACAACATCTTTGATCTTTAAAGAATTTTGTTTTTTTGCTTTATCATGCTCTTTTGCAAGTTCACGCAATTCATCTTCTGATAGCCCGGATGTATCTTCTATAACAACAGGACCATCTGGTTCTTCTATGGTTTTATTGCTATCTTGTGGTTGTGTGAGGTTTTGATCTTTATCCGCTCCAAACAAAAAAGAGCTCAAAAGTAAAAACACAAAACTACATCGTACCATATATCTCACGATACAACTCCACCGCATATCTATCACTCATACTTGCTATAAAATCAGCTACTACACGATGTTTTCTACGGTTTTGAAGCTGTTTGTAATAATAGGATGATAACATTTTTGGCTCATCCATCAGCGCTTTATAAAGTCCTTTTATCGCTTCACTTCCTGCATACATTTTGCGAACTATTCGGTGATGATGATAGAGCTTCTGAAAAAGGATCTTTTTAAGTTTTTTGATCTTTGTTTCTAGATCTGCTTCAAACCCTATAGGCAAAGCCTCTTTTGCAGATATTTTGGCACATGCGACATCTCTGTGATCGATATTTTGTTTAGAAAAATCAAGAAGTGAATAGACCAAATGATTGATCATATGGGAGCTAAAACGGTAACGAAACATCTCTATCTCATCTTGTTCTATCCCCTCATCTGCTACTTTTTGTAGTATCTCACAAACAAGTTCACTCTCTTTAAGATCCTCAAATGTAATAAGTCCAGAATGGATTCCATCATCTATATCATGACTGATATACGCGATCTCATCTGCTCTATCAACCACCATCGCTTCTATACTTGGATGAGTTTTTAGATCAAAGATTTCATCGATCCAAGTAGGTAAAAAAGATTTTTTATATGGATAAGAATGTTTAAGTATTCCCTCCAATGTAGCAAATGTAAGATTTAGTCCATCAAAATTTTTGTATCGCTTCTCAAGCAATGAAACGACACGAAAACTTTGAAAATTATGCTCAAATCCATTTTTAAATCCGTCTTGTTTGAGACACTCATCCAAAGTATCACCACCAACATGCCCAAAAGGGGTATGCCCAAGATCATGAGCTAGGGCTATTGCTTCAGCTAAAGACTCTTTAAGTCCTAAAGAACCCGCTATGCTACGAGCTATCTGAGCAACTTCTAAGGAGTGAGTAAGACGTGTTCTAAAAAAATCCCCAGAATGATTTAAAAAAACCTGTGTTTTATACTCAAGCCGTCTAAAACTTCCACTGTGTATGATGCGGTCACGATCCCTTGCATAGGGATCTCGAAAATCATTCTGATGCTCATAGAACCGCTGATCACATCTCATTATGCTTTTTTCAAAAACTCCGTTTTTAAGTAAATCTTCGTTCCATTTACTCTCCCTTCCACATGTCCTTCAACATCTTGAGGGATAGAGATATTTCTCACAGTTGTTCCTCTTTTTGCAGTAAAACCTGCTCCCTTTACATCAAGATCTTTAAGGATCACAACACTATCTCCTGCTTTTAGCTCAACACCATTAGCATCTTTAACAACCACTTTATTCGCTTCTGCACTTAATACTGCATCAGCAAGTTTTTGTTCCTCTTCCTCAAGATACATCATATCGCTCATATCAGCACGGCCAAGTTTGTTCCAAAGGATAAAAGTAAGTACTTTGACATCACTCTCTTCACTCCACATCGTATCATTAAGACAGTTGAAGTGTCCCTCATCAAGCTCACCACTTTCTATTTGTGATTTACATGTAGCACAAAGTTCTACTGTATGCTCTGGTGCAAACTCAAAAGATGTTACATTCTCATCACTTCCACATAATTGACAACTCATTTCTCTTTTTCTCCTTCTTTTTTATCAAACTTGATGATATCCTCTACATCAGCTTTTTTCTTCTCTTTTGTCTTAAAATAAGCCTTCTCAGCCTCTTTTTCATTATAGTTTCTACATTCTTGCGGTATGATATGCCGTTCATTTGGATCACTTCCAAGCCCTATATCATTACATATAGGAGCATTGATCTCTATCGCGTAGATACTTCCCATAAGAACACTTATACTTAGTACTATCTTTTTCATTTTCTACTCTTTTACTATTAATTTTAGATATTTTTTTGGGGTTACTTCTTTCATCTTACGAGCTAACCAACGGATCTGAAAATATGCCGCGCCACTATCTCGAAGTGAAAAATAGTTCTTTAAACTACGTAGATTAAAAGTGACAACCATATCAACTTTCCAGTTATCTGTTACGATATGTTTAAACAGATCTCCAACATTTCTTTTTTTCTTCCCATTTTGAAGTGCTTCAAAAAGAGCTTCACTTTTTCCACGAAACTCATCCAAAAAAGGGAGTGAACTCTTCGATACAGCATTTGCATAAAAATCTTCCATTTGCGTTCTTTGATATTCCAGCTTATCAAAGATATTGCCTATCTCTAATCGATTATAGTTCTCATCAGCAGTTACAAGCATATCAAGTTCAAGCAGTTTTTGTATAAAAAACTCTCTTGGCTCTATATCTTCCAAGCTTGCTACATACGCATTGATCACATTACTCATCGTATAACGGGTACTTCGAACACTGATCGCTTGGATACGGTGTCTTGCATGTTCTTGTAAAACACCACGACTTGTTCCTTTGATGAGATAGCTAAGATTGGTATGTTCCAAGATAGAATGATGAAAATAGGTCCAAGCCAGATCATCTAAAAGTTTAGAATCATCTATAGCATTGATCTCTTTGAGTGCTTCTTCAGTAGGAAGAGTATCCTCCAAAGAACAGATACATTCATTTTCACTACTACCAAATGAATCATAACAAGTTCTCGCAGCGATCTCACTTACTCCAACACCTGTTTGTTGTAATAACACAACTTCCGGCTTTGTATAAGCGATACCACCAACTTTTTCTATCTCAGCCATATATAACTCACTTGTTTAAATTATCTTTTAATTATACCCTAATTTACTTCTCAATCCCATCTTTAACGGGGACAAAGTCACATTCTTCAAGTTCCTCTTCTTTTATCGTAGAACCATTCTTATAAAAACGGGTGATGATCTGTTTTGAGCCTTTTTGTAAAGGTGCAAGCAATACTCCCCCATCTTCAAGCTGATCAAAAAGGATCTGTGGGATCTCCTTTGCAGTTGCAGAGAATAAGATGCGATCATATGGAGCATAGCGTTTTAAGCCATTTTGCCCATCATTGGTAAAAACATGGATATTTTGATAATCAAGCTTACGAAATCTTGCCTTTGCCTCAATAGCAAGTTTTTCAATCCTTTCTATAGTAAAGACTCCACGAAATATATGACTAAGTACTGCTGCTTGATAGCCACTTCCACACCCTATTTCTAAAACCTTATCAACCCCTACAGGGATAAGATATTCTGTCATCTTAGCAACTGTCAAAGGAGAGCTGATAAACTGATCTCCAGCTATTGGTAAAGCATCAAGCTTGTAAGCATTTGGACCAAACCCAGCAGGTACAAAAAGTTCTCTTGGAGTTTTTGCGATCGCTTCTTTTGTAGTAGAACTTATTGGAAAGATCTTTTCTATCTCTTCAGCAAGCTTTTGTGCTTTTTTGTATTGGAGTTTTTTATCCATTATCGTATCCCTACATCCATATAACGACGCATCTTTTTGATCTCATTTTTACTAAATGGATACTCAAGCAAAAGTTTTTCTTTATTTCTTTGTTCTTTTCCAAACGGATCGATAATTCCACTTGCTTTGCAGCACTCTTCATTGAGATTATCACTTGCTACAACATAACACTGGTTCATAATCGCTAACGCGTTTGTTAGGCTTAGATAGTTTTGTTCTCTCAAACTTCCCCACCATGAAGGGATAGCGATGATATCGGCCCCTTCAAGTTTTTGCCAAAAATCTTTAAAACGGATCTCAAAACAGATCAGTATCCCAACTTTAATCCCATCTATCTCAAAGATAGTAACATCTTCTTCAACACCACTTTCCATATAGTGATGCTCTTCGCCAAACTTAAAAAGTCTCACTTTTGGCTGTTTACGGATCAATTCTCCATTATGAAACACATAAGCAAAGTTCTTTATCACATCACCTTCGCGTGATACCATTGTTAGTATAACTGTTTTGTTTTGTGAGGCTTTAAGCAGTTGAGGAAGAGCTATCTCACTAAACTCAACCATAGCTTCAAAGTTTTCATAATCATAACCGGTTAAGCACACTTCTCCAGCAACTATAAAAGAGTTTTCTTCACATTGTGAGATAAGATCTAAAAGAGTTTCTAAGTTCTTTTCATAATCTTTTGTTGTTTCAAAGTGGAGTGAATAAAGTTTAGAAGTCATCATCAAATTGCAAGCTACCTTTTGAATAGTTCGCTACCGTTCCTTCAAAGAAGTTTGTTTTTTGATCATTGAACTTACTAAAATCATCAACCCATTTGATCGGATTGCTTACATTGTAAAGTTTATCAAATCCAACTGCTGAGAGTCTATCATCTGCAAGATATTGGATATATTGTTCGATGATCTCATCTGTAAGTCCAAGAATATGCCCTTGTGTAATATATTTACCCCATGAAACTTCAAGATCGACCGCATGTTTAAACATCTCTATAACTTCTTCTTTTAACTTAGCAGTAAAAAGATCAGGTCTTTCTTTTTGAAGTGTATTAATAATATTTTGGAAAAGAACAAGGTGAGTTACCTCATCACGTTGTATGAAACGGATCATCTGTGCTGAACCTAACATCTTTCCACTTCGTGCAAGTGTATAGATATATGTAAATCCACTATAAAAGTAGATCCCTTCTAATATCTGATTCGCAAAACAAGCTTTTACAAAATTATGTTCAGTTGGTTCTTTTGAAAGTTCTTCATACACTGCTGCGATCGCATCATTTTTATGTTTAAGCATCATATCTCTACGCCATAGTTCATAGATCTCTTCACTATTTTGAGAGATAGAGTCAACCATAACCGCATAACTTTGCGAGTGAAGAGCCTCTTCAAAACTTTGACGAACCAAGATAAGGTTGATCTCCGGAGATGTTACATAAGGGTTTACATTATCTATAAGGTTATTTGTTTGAAGCGAATCCATAAAGATAAGTTGTGAAAGTGCTTTATCATACGCTGTTTTTTCTGCATCAGTAAGGTTTTTATAATCATTGACATCACGTGTCATATCAACTTCTTTTGGGAACCATGTGTTATTAAGCATCATCTCCCAAAGATTGTATGCCCACTGATACTTGATATCGTTTAGCTCAAAAATCCCTGTAGGATTACCACCAAAAATCTGTCTGCTATTTGCATCTTCTTTTGTGTTTGGATTATAGATCTTTTTTCTGTGTAGCATTTTGATATCTCCGAAGTGAATTTTAGGGAGATGATTATAACAAAGAGTAGCTAAAGAAGTATTGAAACGGTATCAACCTAGAGTTGATACCATTCTTACATGTAAAGTTATTTAACCTCTACGATATATGGTGGTTTCCATGCTCCATCAAGAACACTTTGTTTTGGAGCGTATAAACGCATTGTGATACCAAGTTTTCCACTTTTTGGACTTGGAAGCCAGTTTGATTCTTTTTCTTTTCCTGGAGATGTTGGTTGCATATAAATATCAAGTGAACCATCTTCGTTATACTTCAGTTCATCTCTATCTCCTATAGCAAAACGGTTAAGCTCATTTGCAACTTGAAATCCATCCTCATCATACATAGTGATCGACCAAAATGCTTCAACAGGAGGAAGAGTCTCTTTTGTAAAGTGCATCATGTACTTTTTTCCACCTACTGGAGTTTTCCCATTTTTATCTGTAATATTTAATGGATAGATCGCTTGTTCATAAGGATTTGCTCCAAGACCTATGAGATTTACTGTTGCACGTTGAAGATAATCATTACCATATACCCCTATGCTTTTTGTAAGCATCTGCCAACCATTTGCATTATATCCAAGATAAGGCATATATGCTCTCATTACTCTATGACCTTCTTTTGGTGTTTTTAAAAGTGCTTCTTGAACATTTTTAGGAAGATTATCATAATCAAAATTTTTAGGATCAAGTCCTATGCGTTTCATACGACTTACCATTACCATATCAGTTACATGTGGAGGGTATTTTTTCATAAGTGCAAGTGCATAAGTAAAATATTTTTTTGCATCCATATTTTCTACTTGTTCTAACGGTGGTGTCACATCATCAATAGTTGGATCTTTTTTAAACTCTGGTTTATATTCCATCCCATAATATGAAAGTGGAATAATCTTAAAACCATCTTGGATTTTATGAACGTATGCATAATCTTTTGGACCGTTCGTCTGTGTTCTTCCAAGAATCCAAAAAAGTGATGTTGGAACATTTATACGGTTAACCCCTTTTGGAAGTTTTCCTTTCCACTGTGGTAAACAAAGAGCATACTTACCTGCCTTTGTACCATTTGCATATGTTCCAACCACTGCAAATACATCAGTGTACATATCAAGCATAGGAAGCATAAAAAATCTATCTTTTACCTCAGGAACACTCAAAATTGCAGGTTCTTTACTTACATCTACCCATGCCAAAGAATAAAGAGTATCGAAATTTGGTCGAACAACCTCTTTAAAATCAGCTGGTGGAAACTCCCTTAGATGCACAAAGGTCATCATAGGACCACGACTTGGGTATTTTCCAAGAGGAGCATTGGTCATCTGCTTTCTTGTTACATCCATAAGCACTAAAGGATAGGTATAAAGGTATGCTTGAAGTGCGATACGATCAACCTCTTCCTGCTTCATCTTTTCTACTGCATTTGCAGTAGTTGTAAACAAAAACAAACTCATTCCAAGCCATACTAGCCATCTTTGTAAAAGTCGCATACCCTATCCTTTTTTTAACATTATATGATTATACATCATTTCACCAAAAAAGTTGAATGTTTAAATAAAGAATATTTCCATTATGTTACTTTTTTTGCTCTGTTATTGGAAATGTAAGTTATAGCATGTAGCACTAAAAGTACTGTTTAATGAGTAAAAAAATACTCATAAAAAGGGATAACTTCTATATCATCTATTTTTTTTGTTTGATTATATGTGATGATATACTTCTTATCAACATCAAAAGGAAGTTTGGCTAAACCACCTACTTCTCTCTTTTCATTTTGTAGATTTAGCTCATAGCAAACTTGTATAGCGATACTTCTACCCTCTTTTTTTACTATAAAATCACACTCAAAATTTTTATTATAAAAGTAGATTTCATAGCCATTTTTCATAAGTTCTGTGTAAACAAGATTTTCTAAAAGTTTACCACTATTACTTGAAAAACTATAACTTAAAGAGAGAAAACCATTATCATTACAGTAAATTTTCTTTTTAGAACTATTTTGCTCTTTAAGAGAGTAAGAAAAGTGCTTCAGTTCATTACAAAGGTAACTATCCTCCAAGTATGAAAGGTATTCTTTGACACTTTTATCATTGAGTTGTACTGCTTTTGCTAAAAAGTTGTAAGAAAAAAGTGCAGCGATGTTTGAGAGGATAAAAAAGCTTAACTCTTTAAATCCTTTCACATCTCTAATGGCATTATTTGAAATACAATCTTTAAGCAAAATCGTATCATAATAACTACTTAATACCTCTCTTTTATACTCTATCGGTGTTTCATACACTTCTATAAATGAACCATACTGAAGCATATTATCTACTATATTTAACACTTTAGGGATATTGCTACTTAGCTCTAAATAAGTGGTAATATTATTGATTTTGAGCAGCTCTTTGAATGTAAGTGGATAAACTTTTTGAGAAATGTATCTACCACTTAAAAGTGTTGCCAAGTCTCCATTTAACAAAGAAGAGTTAGAACCTGTAATAAAGATTTTTTGAAATGATTCACTGTCATACACACTTTTTACATACCTTTCCCAGCCGTTTATAGCCTGTATCTCATCTAAAAACAGGTAAGTTATTTTCTTTTGAGTAAGCTTTTGAGCTGTTTGTATCACCTCATACAGTTTTGTAGCATCATTGCTATAAGGGATAAAAAAAGGATCATCTAAATTTACATACAAAATCTCTTGAGGGTCTGTCTTTTTAGAGAGATGATTTATAAGTAACTTAAAAAGTGTAGATTTTCCACTTCTTCTAATCCCTTGTAAAACCTGTATATGTTTAAGATCGATCTTTTTTACAAGTTCACTAAAAACATCCATTTCATATAAGTTTGTATATGAACTATTCCAGTGTTTATTCTGAGATATGATTACATTTTTCATATTGTAATAGCTATTTTTATTTAGTTTTCCGTATTATAACACGAATAATCTATTTTTAAATTTTTGATACTGTCGAATTATCATATTCTTTATTATTATAGTGAAAAATATATTGATAATAAACCTTAAACTCCAAAAAAACCATAAAAAACTAAACTTCTAAGTCCATTTTTGCTATAATACTCTAAAGGAAATATTATGTTAGAAGAGTTACGCTACTATCAACAAAAGTTTTTTGCTAAAAACAAAGCAACTTATAAACGCTACTTTCATAAAACAATCAATTTGAATCAACGCTTGATCGGACTTTTAGGAGCTAGAGGAGTTGGAAAAACAACATTTTTAATCCAATATCTCAAAGAGCTTGACCTCCCTTTGAGTCAAAAGCTCTATATCAGTGCAGATATTATTACAATTCCCTCTCTTTATGAAGTTGCACAGCAGTTTGAAAAGGAGGAGGGAAAGGTACTTGTTATTGATGAGATTCACAAATACCCAAACTTTGAAATAGAACTCAAAAAAATATATGATATTTTGGATTTACATGTAATCTTTAGCGGTAGCAGTGCATTGCAAATAGATCATGCAAAAGCGGATCTTAGCAGAAGAGCGATCATATACCAAGTAAGTGGTTTGTCATTTCGTGAATTTATCGAGATGGAAAAAAATATTACACTCCCCTCTTTTAGCCTTCAAGAGATTTTAGACAACCACATTGACATCGCTTATGAACTTTTAAACAGATTTAATCTTACATTACTATTTCGAGAATACATAAAAAATGGCTACTATCCATTTTATTTCGAGGATAAAGAAAACTATCTACTGCGTTTAAATGAAACTATCAACACTGTTATAGAGGTCGATATCCCTTCTATATTTCCCATCGAATACGACAGCATACAAAACCTTAAAAAACTTGTTCGCCTTATCTGCGAGTCACACCCATACACACCAAATATGAAAACACTCCTAAATAAAATGGATATGGGTGAAAACTACAAGGGGCTTTACCGTTTTATAGAGTATCTTCATCGAGCAAAGATCCTCCATACTCTCCAAGCTGAATCAAAAGGAGATGCAACATTTGTCAAACCTGCAAAAATATATCTCAATAACACAAACCTTCATCATGCATATTGTGATACGCATAACATAGGCACTGTTCGAGAAGTTTTTATAGCAAGTATGCTAAGTTTCTCACATAAACTAAGTATTCCAAAAAAAGGTGATCTGCTCATCGATAAAACATATCTGTTTGAAATAGGTGGAAAAAACAAAAGCTTCAAACAGATAAAAGATCTACCAAAAAGCTATGTTATAGCTGATGATATTGAGATAGGCAGTGGAAGTAAGATTCCACTCTGGTTATTTGGATTCTTATACTAATTCACTCCTTGGTATTTAGTAAAATTATGTCTATTATTTATAAGTTTTTCTTTGATTTCACCATCTTCTACTACTAAATACGGCATCCATTTTTGTATGAATGGTATAACTTCCATTGGCTGAGTATAAGTGATACTAAGAAGTACACTTCCGTCTTCATTTTCTTGTAAAAACTTTTGTGATTTTAAAAACTTTTTCATCCCTTTTTTAAAGTATTGTGCAACTTCTGGCTTTGCTGTAACTTTGAGCTCTTTTGGTTTGACACCATATAGCGTAAAAGGATTTTGAATATTGTCTAAAAATGTATGATATTTTTCTATCTCTTTTTTTTGAAATCTATTTTTATTGGAGTACTTGCTATCTTTTAAAAGTATAATCTCTTTTAAAAAAGCAAGCCTTCCTAGTCGAAAATGTTTTTTATGATCTTGCACACTCACATACTCAAATGCTACATACCAATTATTTTCCAAAAACAAAATCTTCACACATTTTACATCAGTGTAAACAAAGTTTGGCATAAAAACAAGCTTTGCATAGTATCTGTTTTCTATCACTTCAAGAAGCTTATTGTATGTGGAAGCCAAATGCTCATCTTTAAAATCTTCAAATGAAGATAAATGCCCACTTACAATATCTTTATTCGTTTGAAAGATTTTTCGTATAAGCTTTATAGAGTCTTGATTAAACCCTTCTGAAATAAATTCAAGTGCATATTGAAGTTCCAATGCTTCTTTTTGCGAGAGAGTCTCAACGATGAACTCTTTATCTTTAAGTTTATATACAAATGGTTTTTGGGTTGTATCTTTATGTAAAATATTTTCAACATCACTAAGATAGTTGAGTATTCTATAAACCTTACGGGAAGAACAGTTCCCAAGCAAAGCAGATATACGAGGATCGTTTGCTGTTGCAAAGCCATGCTTTTTTATAAACTCTAAAACAATCTCTTTTTCACTTGAAATAATTCCTCGCATGACTTTCCTTTAAAGTTTCATTTTCTTGTATAGTACAACAAACTTTTGACAAAAAATGTCAATAAAATAAATTTTTTTGAAGATCTTGTTTTATCGCTATCACTCTTTATAAACTTTCTTTATAAAAGCACTATATCCTTTTTGAGTCTCTTTTTTTTCAAATTCAATCACTACTCCTACTTCTATATCCTTTGTCATATAATTTGTAGCCGGTATCTGAAAGTATATATCAGTACCATTATAAGCGATATACCCTGCTTTACCTCTTTCATTATCATGAATAATTTTTTTGACCTTTCCTTGTATCAATGGTTGATAATTTGATGAAAAACTGCTTTCATTACTCAAAGAAAAAATGAGCTTAATATTTGAATTTGCATTTTGATTGAAATAGTTGAGTTTTTTCACAAGTAATTCATTATCATCTATCAATGACCAATAGGATTCCAACTTGGTATTTATCGTAAAACCTCGACCGGAACTTATACCACCTTGATTGGTTATCATAAACCGATCATGCATCGATCTATCATCCCAAAAATTGATCGTAACTCTATGAGTATATAACTCTTCTATCTTTTTGCAAACTGCTATCCATCTATCTTTAAACTCATCACTATCAGGATCAGTAAATTTATCTTTTTTATTATAAAAAGTGTGGATAATAATTCGCCTGTTTTTATACCTTTCACCTCTTCGTTTTCCAAATAACTCGGCATAAAGTAACAAACTCTCCTCATCTTCTCTGTTATAACAAAAATAGGGATCAATGATAGTAAGTTTTTTAGCATAGAGTAAAAAATCTGTTGTATATTTTCGAATATTTTCTTTCGAATGAAAAAACTCAAATCCTATTTTTAATGACTCCCATACATCATCTTCTACAAATTCACTTACACTTGCCACTTTTTTATGAGGTTTGTCAAACTTTCCTGTAAAGAGTATCGCCAAATAAGGCTTTATCTCATCTTCTTTAATGGCTATTTGTAGCCAATCAATTTCCGAAGAGATATTCTCTTGGATAATAGTTGCATGTTCAACGATACGATGATTATCTTGAAGATAGTTAAAAAGCTTTGAAAGCTTATCTTTATTAGAAGGAGAAAGTTGCTCTCTATATTTCATAACAGCTTGAAGCCAACCATTTTTGTTGATATTGGCTAACATCCCATTTTTTCGTATATCTTTTAAAAAATAAATAAGCTCTTTACATGTAAATTCATCTCTCTCACAATACTCTTTACTAAACACTTCAGGAGTGATAGCATATTCATGTAAAAACATTACATAAACCTTTCTTTAAAGCCCTCTTCAAAAAAACCTCCCGGCCATGGATCAAGAAGTGAGCCATCTTCATCAAGTTCAAGCTCGGTTATAAAAGTTTTCTCTCCATCATTGTCAATATAAAGCAAACACACATCATCAGGAGTCAATTTGAGAGTTTCATCTTCAAGTGTTCCCTCGTGAGTCTGTCGCATTCGTTTCATTATGCGAAGGAGTAGATGTTCACTGTGGGTTTCAGCAATTATACTTGCTCCATTTTTGGCACTTTTTATAAACTCATCACTAAGTTCTGATTGCAATCTTGGATGCAGATGAAGCTCAGGTTGCTCTATGGCAATCATCTGATCTTTTTTACTACTAAAGAGACTTACTAAAATAGGTAAAACTTGTGATATGCCAAGCCCTAAATCTTTATGGCTTACAATGGTATTGGTATTTTTATCCCTAAAAGCAACTATTTTTTTAATAGGTGTAATTTTATGATTTATTAGATCCATTAACTCCTCTTTTGTATAGCTACCTTTATCATCAAGTTGAGAAAGTAACATATCATCGTTAAGAAGCTGAATACTCTCTATACTGTAAGGAGTTTTAAGTTTTTCATCACCTAACCAAGTGTCAAGCTTCTCTTTTAAGGTTTTTTCACCTTCATTTGTTCTAAAAGAGTCTAACACTTCCTCTTCTAAAAGTTTCGCCCAATTTTGTTGCGATGCTTCATCTTTAGTATTGCTATCTGTACTAAAGTATCTATCTGGATAAAAACGAAGTGGTGCAAAATAATCAACTCTTTCAATTTTAAATTCTTTTTCAAATGTTGTGAAAATATTTTTAAAAAATTGATTAAATTGACTTGTATAGTTTTGTTCATATTGAACATACTCTCTAAAATGTAATCTAAACAACATATCTTTTGAAATTTCCAGTGGATGTTTTTCAACAGCTTTAATCACTTGTATAGGACTTTCAATAGTAAAGATATTATTTTTCAAAAACTGCTCTTGTGCAAAATCTTCTATATCAAGCATAGGGTAATGATCTTGCCAGTATGTATCACCATATGATTCTTTCATCTTTTCTAGCTCTTCTAAAAAATCAAATTTATCAAAAAAAGAAGATGTTCCTACACTATCTCCAAAAAGCTCTTTAAAAAAAGAGTGTTTATGAAACTCTATACTTGAGATAGGTCGATTTAAAAACTTCAATGATATTGTATCTAATGCATATCTATTTTTAAAACTTGACAAATCTGATTTTAGTGTTAAGATTTTTTCATTATCTATACTGTAGATGACTGTTAATATATCTTTATTTTCTACAATATATTTTGCAGATATAACTCTTACCTTATCACTCAAAAGCTCAAATAGTTTTACAGGATAAAGCTCCTCAATAACTTTTTGAAGCTCTTTTTGAAATTTTTCTACAGTTGTAGTTACATCTAACTTTACAATATCTTCAAGAGTATATTCTTGATCTATTAAATAGCTATATTCTTTTATAAAAAAATTGCTAAATAAAGTTTGAAGATTTAAGTTTTCAAATTTATATCCAGTTACATATTCAAATATTTTATCTTTCAAATCAAAGTTTTTTGCTTCTCTAAATCTAAATTTAATATCTTTTTTTATATACTCTTTTTCAATTTCTAATAAAAAATAAAGTAAAACTTTTAAAAGCTTTTCATCCGTAATTAGTGACTCATATCTATATTTTTTATAAAACTTTAAAGATTCTTTAGCATAACCAAAGAGTAGTGCCAAAATATTGCTTCCAAGATTATTTGTTAGTTCAAACACTATCTTTTGAGATAAGTCATGTTTATGTACACAACTATAAAAACCTCCAAAATCAACTTCATCACCAAATAGTGTTGTAGATTCTATATCAGTTTTTCCCTCCTGTTTGATTGCCTGAAGATAAAGTAAAGAACGAAGGTAACTTGATTTTCCTATGCTATTTGGTCCATATACTAAAGTGATCGGTTTTTTAGCTGTTTTTTGAGATAAACTAAATGGCTTGAAGTTTTCAACAGCAAATGTTCTTTTAGGCTTTTCAAACTTATTTTTAGGATGAATGAGGATATCTTCTTGTACAAGTAACGTTGCAATTGTTGCGACATCATACAACTTTTGTTTTTGAGCATCTAAACCATTGTAAATTGTTTTTGCTTTTTGAATATATTGCTCGTATATAGATTGAAAACTTTGCATGTGTAACCTTTATATGAAATTATGACATAATTTTTACATAACCAAGTGACAAACTTTGTCAAGTTATAGAATCTTTTAACAAAACACCCCAAAACACCACCCTATCACAGAAAATGGACTTATGGGATTGATAGTTTCACTTATACTCTCTTCAAGTAGCGTCTCACTTATACCAGAATCCACCACTTCATCGCCAAATCGATCTGCCACTTCGCTTGTCGTTACCACTGTTATATCTTCTGGAAGTTCTTGAAGTGTTTCGTCTATATAAGATGGATTTTGAGTTGCTTTAAGCTGGAGTTCTTCTATCATTTCACAATCTTCATCATAGATGGCTATATCACTTTCTGGATGGTTCGTTTCTTCAAATAACTGAGCATCTACTCCTGTTTCTTGAAGCTGTTTTACATACTCTTGTTCAAAAAGGATTCCCTTAATATTGCCAATATGCCCTTGCAAAGATGCACCATCAACAGCTTCAAAATAATCAAGTATCTCTTCATCACTGGCATCTGCAAGATCTGTATAACCTCTACGAATCGCTTCAAATACATCTGCATCTGTGATCTCTGTCTGCATAGATTCTCCTTACTACATCAAAAAACCAAAGCCAAGCCCTATAAGACCACCTTTAACCGCAAGTGATTTGTATTCATTTGCAACTTCCTTTTTTTGTTTTTTAAGATATGCCTGATACGCTTCACTCCCTTTTTGCAAGTTGTGTTTTTTGCAGTACTTTTCTGTTCTGCGAAGTGCTTCTTCTTTGATCGATTCTGCAACTTCATCAGAAACCGTTTTATATACCTGTTCACCAACACCCCATGCCGTATTGACAATATCCGCTGCTATAGAAATCAAACCTTTGCTCATGCTTTGCTCCTTTTTTAGTTTTAAAGCTAAAAAGACTTAACAGTCTTTCCAGTGAGCACCGTTTTTTGCGATAGTGCTAAAGTAAGCTTTTGTGTTAGACACTTTTGAGCCACCTGCATCGTACCAGCCCCTACTCGTTTTAGTAGGAGAATAGCGTTGTGCACAAGTTTGACGAGTGGAGTTGTTATAACTTTTAGTATAACCTCCACTTCGTGAACTATTAGAGCGAGAAGATGAAGAACGAGAATAAGAACGATAAGCCATAGGAAGCTCCTTGTTTTGAGATATGGTATTGTCACATATTCATTTGACAAAATTTGTCAAATGAATATACTTTATGCTAAGAGTTTCTCTTTTTTATCAACTTTTACTTTTTGTTGTATTCCTTGTCCTATAGCAATACCAAGAGCAAGTTCGATAAATGTTGCAACTGCCCAAGGTCCCATTAGAAATGCCCATGCGATTGTTAAGATCATCAACCATATATAAGCTATTTCAGATTTTAAAAAAATACCTAAAAATAAACCAATCCCTGTAAATATAACAATATAAGCCAACATTTTTCATCCTTTCAATCTACTATCCATGAATCACTAAAGCTATTTCCATGGCTATCAGTTCCATAAGTAGTAACTATGTTGCCATATTTAGTTGTTGTTTGATTCCAACTATTTCCATTTGCTGCTGTGCCATTCGTATAT
>Ga0256843_1001006_pt1 | contig 22933 bp, 27 predicted proteins | sample AlvinellametaG_FD_191572 | JGI IMG/M metagenome (GOLD analysis project Ga0256843, IMG submission 191572) | Pompeii worm associated microbial communities from hydrothermal vent at the East Pacific Rise, Pacific Ocean - Alvinella | ecosystem: Host-associated > Annelida > Integument > Unclassified ... | reverse complement strand
ATCGTAAAAGACCATCTGTTTGTGGACGGAAACAAAAGAATCGGCGCTTTTATGTTTGTTTTGTTTTTGAATAAAAACAATTATCTGTATGATGAAAACGGTGAGCTTAAGATTAATTCAAATGCGCTTGTTTCACTTGCTCTACTGATAGCTCATTCAAAATCTAACGAGAAAGATTTGATAATAAAACTTATAATGAATCTGATAGGGGATTAGATGAAGTTTATTTTCAATGTAATATTTTTGAGTTTAGTATTAAGTGGAATATTTTATTATTTTGAAAGGAAAAGTTTTATAGAAATTTTTTTTGCAAGTATGATAGTTGTTTTTATTTTTTTAGGATTTTTTAAATTATTGTTTGCATTTGTAAGCGGGTTGGAAGAAAAAGTTTCCAATCTTGATGATAAAACAAAAAAAGGTCTTTTTGCTGGGATTTTAATTGGGCTTGGAATTGGATGGATAATTGGGAGAGAGGATGAATGATTTTAAAGCATATATAAAAAAATGTGAATATGGTTGGATAGAATTTTATATAAATGACATTAAAATTTATATTTCTTTTGCGTTTAATCCTTTGTTTGAAATAAAAGAATATCTTGAAAAATTAATTTGCGGTTGTGAAAATATTACTTTTGAAATAGATGAGGAAGGGAATGAAAAAAGATTTGAATTTTTTTATTCTAAACCTTACTTTTATTATGATGACAGCTATGTTTTAAAAATTTTTGACGATGATGAACTTATTTTTGAAAAACGTCTCAGTAAGGAAAAATTTGTCAGTGAAATTTATAAAACTTTTATGCTTTACGCATATTCGGATAAATATAATGAAAAAGAGTGCGAGAGTTTTAGTGTTATTGATGCTATAAGAAAATTAATCGGTGAAGATTTAAGTAAATATGAAATAGTAAAGCTTTTGTTGAATAAATATAAAGATTTAAAATATTTAGTTGGAGGATTGGAAAAATACCTTTTTGAATTGGAAAAATTTGATATTGATGAGTTAATTTATTTAGCCAAAAAAGAAAATCTAAAAACAAAAATACCAATTACTATTTATGATGAAAACACATCTATAGAAACAAAAATAAATGTCATTTTGGATTTATTATATGAAGAAATTTATTCTGTGTATTATGAATTTAATTTAAAAGCGTTTTATTCAAAAAAGATTGAGAATTGTTTTTTCTATAAAACCAAACAGGATTTAAAACATGTTGATACGTTTGAAATTGTAAATATTGGAAATAAAAATGTAGCTTTAATAAATAATATTCCGTTTTTGTTAAAAGAGGGGTTTGAATGTAATGTTAATGCTAAAATGAAAAATTTTAAAATCGATTTGTTTATTAAAGGCGATGAAATTAAGATTTGCGACATTGTAGAAGGGGATTATTATTACTTTTTGGAGGTTGATGATTATATTTTTAAAATTAAAAAAGAAAATTTTAAGGTTAAGATATGAAAACACGCTACATTTTCTCAATGGGAGAGATAAAAAGAAAAGATAATTCAATTGCCTTTAAAAGTGAAAAAGGGTGGGTTTATATCCCGGTAGAACAGGTGAGGGAGCTTTATTTTATGAATGAAGTGAGTTTAAACTCCAAATTTTTGGATTTTGCTGCAAGAGCGGGGATAGTGTTTCATTTTTTTAATTACCACGGAAACTATTTCGGAAGTTTTTATCCGAAAGAAAAATATATCAGTGGCAAGCTTACTATAAAACAGGCATTGGCTTATGAAAACATAAATGATAGATTGACAATTGCAAAAGCGATAGTCAAAGCGATTGCCTCAAATATTTATGAGGTGTTGTATCACTATTATCGTCATGATAAAAAGGAATTAAAACCGTTTTTGGACTATTTAAAAAAAGTGGAAGTTTATTTAAAAAAAGCAAAAGAGATTAATCAAATAATGTTTATAGAAGGTAATGTATGGTCCGGGTTTTATGATAGTTTTAAATATTTTTTGCCCTTGGATTTTATTATGAATAAGCGTGTAAAAAGACCGCCGGATAATCCGATGAATGCGTTGATTTCTTTTGGAAATACGCTGCTTTATACGAAAACAATAAGTGCGATTTATCAGACGCATCTTAATCAAAGTATTAGTTATTTACATTCACCCTCCACGGCGAGGTTTAGTTTGAGCTTGGATTTGAGCGAAGCATTTAAGCCGATAATCGTATTTAAAACGATCTTTGAGCTTGTAAATAGAAAGAAATTGAAAGTGGAAAAACATTTTGATAAAAATTTTAACTATGCACTTTTAAATAATGAGGGTAAAAAAATATTTATAGAAGCTTTTGAAAATAGGCTTAACGAAAAGTTTAAACATTCAAAGTTAAAAAGAATGGTGAGTTACAGTACCGCAATCAAACTTGACGGATATAAGCTTATAAAATTTTTTCTTGAAAGAAGAGAGTTTATTCCCTTTTTGCTTAAGGAGAAGAAATAGTGGAAATTATTTTAGGAATTATAGGTTTATTTGTCTGGCTTGGTACGATTTTGTATATGTCGATATTGCTTGGGTGGGTTGTTTTGTATATGTTGAATATTATTTTTAAAATAATGTGTTTGATTTTAGGAAAATTTTTTAAAAACTTCAGCATTCCTAAAATAGATTTTTCAAATTATGAGAAAAAACTTAGTATAAATAAAATTAAATTTAACAAAAAAATAATTAAAAGAGCCAAAAATACAAAAGTTTATTTTTTTGGCGGGATTGTGGTTTTGTGTGTTTCTTTAATTTTTATATTTTTGTTTTTAATCGGGACAGTGTATAATGAGTATTTGTGGAGTTTTTTAATATTTGGGACGGTTTGTATGGTTATCGGAGTTTCTTATTTAAAAATTCATAGGAGATTTAATGAAAAAAGATTATAAAATAAACTATGTGTTTTTAATGTATGATATTGCCGATGAAGAAAGTGACGCTGGTAAAAGAAGAGTCGCAAAAGTCTTTAAAATATGCAAAAAATATCTGATTCATCATCAAAAATCTGTTTTCCGCGGAAAAATAACTCCGAGTAAACTAATAAAACTCCAAAAAGAATTAAAAGACGTAATAGATGAAAATCTTGATTTTATTACGATAATAAAACTTAAAAACGAAGACAGTTTTTTAGAAGATAGTCTTGGAAAAAAAGAAGAAGGAATGTTTATTTGAGAATTATGATTTGAGTTTTAAATGTTACTCTTTTGCATGTTTTTCCAATCTACTTTATTGACAATGCTTCAAAAACTTCGGTATAATCGGTATTATGAAAAGATAATTGAAAATTTGTTGCTAAATTTATTTGATTGGAAAAGCCCTAAAATACGGGAATTATTATAAAAAGAAGCCCATAAATTGATGCATTTAACCGATACAACTGGAGTATTGAAATTATTTCTTCTCCAATCTTTCTATTTCTTTTTTAAAAGATTTAACCGATACAACTGGAGTATTGAAATAATAGCATTCTTTCTCTTAAATATTTTTGTCCTCCGTATTTAACCGATACAACTGGAGTATTGAAATACAATTCTTCAACCTCAAATAGCATTCTTTCTCATTTAACCGATACAACTGGAGTATTGAAATTAATTTAAGTGGAAGTGGATATACAGTTAGGGTGGAATTTAACCGATACAACTGGAGTATTGAAATTTAATAGCCGGAAGATAATCAATGCAATAATTTGAATTTAACCGATACAACTGGAGTATTGAAATCAAAAACGGGAAATTAGACAAAATTGATATGCAAATTTAACCGATACAACTGGAGTATTGAAATTGACCTACCTATCGAAGCGTTTTTAATGCTCGTTATATTTAACCGATACAACTGGAGTATTGAAATGATATACAACTATTTATCAATTGTTTCAGGTTGTATTTAACCGATACAACTGGAGTATTGAAATTAATAAAATTATGATTAACGGTAACGATATATGTATATTTAACCGATACAACTGGAGTATTGAAATTTTAAAATTTTTTGACAATAAAATTGTAGATAAATAATTTAACCGATACAACTGGAGTATTGAAATTGCTTGGCAACGAATGTCGCAAACTAAAAGATGGATTTAACCGATACAACTGGAGTATTGAAATATAATTTTCTCCTTGTATAACTGCTTGTAGTTAATATTTAACCGATACAACTGGAGTATTGAAATATAACAAAAAGAGCTTTATACAAATTTATTTTTTATTTAACCGATACAACTGGAGTATTGAAATTTAATGTTGGATACGACACCAATTACTGGTAAATTAGATTTAACCGATACAACTGGAGTATTGAAATCCATTTTTTACACCTTTTCCAAAATAAATATTATATTTAACCGATACAACTGGAGTATTGAAATTTATTGCACCGAATATTTAAAAATTAAACCTTTTATTTAACCGATACAACTGGAGTATTGAAATCGGTCGAAGACTTAACGAAGTTTTATCCCTAACCTGGATTTAACCGATACAACTGGAGTATTGAAATAAATCTTAGAAACGTTGAAGTAGAAAGCGTTTTAGGATTTAACCGATACAACTGGAGTATTGAAATCAAAATGAGTGCAAGACCTTTTCTTAGACCGGCTTTTATTTAACCGATACAACTGGAGTATTGAAATGGCTCAACCCCCGTTAGGGAGTATTGGACGATTGATTTAACCGATACAACGGAGTATTATCACCTCCATTCTCCATTAAAACTTCCAATTTAAAAACAACGTCTTTTTTAATAACTTCAAATTTGTTATAATTAAATAAAAAGGTTATAGATGAAAGCGGAGGAATTAAGAAGCGTTATAAATAATATAGTTGAGGATAACGGTTGTGAATTATACGATATAGAATTAAGCGAAGAAGACGGTCATAAATATTATAGAATATACATTACCAAACCTGGAGGCGTTAGTTTAAACGATTGTGCTAAAATCAACAATTTAATCTCACCCATATTCGATATAGAAGACCCGGTAGCCGGGAAATATTTTTTGGAAGTTTCGAGTCCTGGCGTCGAGAGGAAACTGACTAAGCCGTTTCATTTTGAAAAAAGCGTAGGGGAAAGAGTAAAAGTGACAACTCACGACGGCAAAAAAATTAAAGGCGAGTTGAAAAGTTTTGTTGATAACATAGCCGAAATAGGCAAAGAAAAAGTGGAATTTAACGATATAAAAAAAGCCAAAACCTATGTAGATTGGAATACGTATAAATTTAATGGATAGTTTTGCGTTAGATTCGGCAATCAAAAAGGCGTGGGAGTATCAGTTTTTAACATATCCCAATCCGGCTGTTGGAGCGAGTGTTATAGTTAATAATACTTTATTTGTCTCTTCGCATAAGAAAGCCGGGGAGGCTCATGCCGAAGTGAATGTATTGTGGGAAGCGTTTAGTGCTTTTCACGAAGTCCCTTCTTTAAAAACTTCTCATGAAATTCATCAATATTTACGAAAACATCACAACGGTTTTTTTAAAGACGCGAAAGTATACGTTACGTTAGAACCATGCTCCCATGTAGGCAAAACTCCTTCTTGTGCCGAACTTTTAAAGACTCTTAAACCCAAAAGCGTTACGATTGGCTGGCAAGAGGTCATCAACTCGCACGCCGGCGGTGCGGAGATGTTAAGAAACTCCGGGATAGAGGTAGATGTATTAAATGACAAAAGATGTTACGATTTAATAGAACCCTTTATAAAATGGAGCGAGGGTAGATTTATATTTTATAAGCTTGCGCAAAATCTTAACGGTGCGATTGAGGGGGGCTATATCAGTAGCGAAGAGTCTTTAGACTGGGTCCATAAAGTTAGAGATAAAACCGATTTATTAATTATCGGAGGTAATACCGTTAGAATAGACAGACCCACATTGGATAGTAGGCGTATAGGAGGCAAAGCCCCGGACGTTTTAATCCTCTCTAAAAATAAACATTTCGATAAAACCATACCTTTATTTAATGTTGCGGATAGAAAAGTGTATATTTCCGATTCTTTGGAGATGGTAAAAGAGTATAATTTTATTATGGTTGAAGGAGGAGAGGGGATATATGAATCGATAAAAGAGTTTGTTGATTGGAAAGTTTTTATTCTTTCTCCTACACTTGTCAATAGAGATAATTACAAATTAAAAGACCGATTCGACGTTTTGCATGTAAACGTTGCGGAAGACTTGATAATCTTCGGGAGATGATATGGACGTAAACATTTACGATAAATTGGCGCAAAAATATGACTCGGCTACGAAGATAGTCAGTTTTGGTATTGAGGAGCTGTGGAGGTTTATGTTTGTTAGGGAAATAAAAAAAGAGATAAAAGACGGAGTGCTTTTGGATATAGCCAGTGCCACGGGAGAGATGGCTAAGAGTTTGGGATTTAAGAAAATGTATCTTATCGAACCGAGCGAAAAAATGAACGAAATAGCCAAAAAAAAACTAACAAAAGCGTTTGATTGCAAGGTTAAGGGTAATATATTGACGTGCGATAAAGAAATTATAATTTTAAAAGATACGGCGGAGAATTTTCATATTAATGAGAAGGTTGACTTGATTACGGCGTTTATGGCGGTTAGAAATTTTGATAATTTAAATAAAGGCATGGAAAATTTAAAATCTCACTTAACGTCCGGAGGGATTATCGCTATTGTGGAAATGACGAAAAGTAATAGTATAATTGCAAAAGCGGTAATGTGGTATATGAATAACGTAGTTCCGATTATAGCGGGGCTTTTGCTTGGAATGAAGGAGGAATATAAATTGCTTGGCAAAAGTATAAACTCCTTGGACGAAAGTGTTGTTTTGCAAAATTTGGAAGGTTTTAGTATTATAAAAAAGAAAAAACTTATATTTGATATAGCGACATTAATAATAGCGAAAAAGAGATGAACGATAAAGTATTTGAGATAAAAATAGGCGAAGACATCGAAGTTGTTATAGATTCGAGATTTAAAATAAAAGGATTTATCGAATTTATCAGGCTTTCGTTTAATAGGCTTGAAATAAAAGACAACGAATACAAAATCTATTTCGACCAAAAAAACGTAAGAAAACACAAATTATTAATTCAAGCGGTTATAAATATGTATAAAAAACAAAAGGGCGATAATCCTACGCTTTTGAATAAGCTTTTGCTAAATTACAAAAAAGATTTGATTATAAAAATAAAAAAATATCAAGTCACGTTTGATGAAAGCGCGATATATATTACCGTCAGAAAGATTTCTTCAAAAGAGTTTGAAATACTATTTGCAAATCCCAAAAAACCGGTTTATAATTATATTAAAGGGCTGTTTTTATTCGATTTGCTTGATATGAGCGAAGATAGATTGGTAGTTACGTTCAATGAAGAGTCTCAAAGGATTGTCAGTGCTCTTGCCTCAAAACATTCGATTATGGGGTATAAAGTAATCTTTAATATAAACGAAGATGATTTTGCGTATACGAATAAATCATTTAGCGTTGACGGGTCGATTAAAGAGTATCTTAATAAAATCAGAAACGCTCTTGAGCTTTTTGGTGTGTCGACTATTTATGAATTTGATAAAATTAAAAAAGAGTATAGAAGACTCGCAAAAAAATACCACCCCGATTTGCATAGACAAAAACCGGAATTAATCCAAAAAATCTATGCGAAAAAGTTTGCCAGAGTTAAGGAGTCTTATGAATTGCTTGAAGAGTATTATCAAAAAAAGAGTGTAAATGAAAAATAGATATTTTATAACCATAACGACGGTCAACGGTACGAAACACTATTCGTTTCATGAGATAATCAAATTTGTAATCCTTGCGGTGGCGATAATTATATTTTTGTTGATAGGCGGTGGATATTTGTATATTAAATATCTCGATAATAAAGTCTCATACATAAACGCCCAAAAAAAATCGCTAAGCGTTAAACTTGATAAAATGCGTAAAGAAGTGTTTGCTCTTAATCAAAAAATTTCCGATTTAAACTCAAAATTGGTCGATAAACAGGTCGAACTTCAAAATTTAAACTCTAAAATAGACGATTTGGAAACCAAAATGGGCTTAACGGGTAAAGTCTATTTTTCAAATATTAATATCAAAAAATTGACTAAAGATGAAATGAATAAAATTTTAATGCTTTTTCCAAGCGGGAAGCCGGTTGCGCATGTAATTATATCCAGTCCGTTTGGGTGGAGAATGCACCCAATTTTAAAAAGAAAAGAGTTTCACCCGGGAATTGATATAAAAGGACACGGTATTATACCTATTCACGCTACCGCAAACGGTGTGGTTGTGGCGGCTGGGCTTAATAAATACGGTTACGGATATGTCGTAAAAATCGCCAATATTTACGGATTTGAAACTATTTACGCCCATATGAGAAAAAATCTGCAAGTAAAAAGAGGGGATTTTGTAAAAAAAGGGCAGATTTTAGGTTATATGGGAAGTACCGGGCTTAGCACCGGGCAACATTTACATTATGAAATTCGATATAATGGTAGACCAATAAATCCGTATCAATTTATTTATTGGGACGGTAAAAATTTCTTTAAATTTCTAAAACGAGAAAAGGAAGTGCCATGGGAGTCTTTAATAAAAGCGAGTCTGTTAATCATGAAACCACAGTAATAGCTTCGGGAGCCATTTTTAAAGGTGAAATAAGTGTAAACGGCAATATTCATATAGACGGAAACGTAGAGGGAAATATTTCTACTACAACAAACGTTTCGATTGGTAACAAAGGTGCGGTGAAGGGTGAAGTTAAAGCCAAAAAAATGATTATCAGCGGTTTTTTTGAAGGTAAAGCGAATTGTCATGAAATAGAGATTTTAAAGGACGGTTCGTTAAAAGGCGAAATTGTAGTTGAAAATATTATTATAGAAAAAGGCGGAGATTTTAGCGGTATTTGTCATAAAAAAGATAAAGAATTAACGGTTAAAAAATAATCACATCCATTCAAGAAGTTTTTCTACTTCTTTTACTTCGTAACATTTTATGGTGTTTTGTATAGGTTTGGAAGGGACTATTGCTTTAGTAAATCCCATATTCGCACACTCTTTGATACGCTGGTCGATGGAAGGGACGTCTCTTATATCGCCTACCAAGCTAACTTCTCCTATAAAAACGCTTTCTTTACTGATTTTTCTGTTTCTATAACTACTCACAATTGCTGCAATAACGGCTAAATCTGCCGAAGGTTCGGTTATTTTGATACCTCCGGTTACGTTTACGAAGACGTCGTATTGATTAAATGGAAGATTGAGTTTTTTTTCAAGCAAGGCGAGTATCATGTTAAGGCGTGCCAAATCGAATCCGGTAGCGCTTCTTTTCGGGACGGAATAGCTTTCGCTCACAAGTGCCTGAACTTCCAAGACAATCGGTCGTGAACCTTCCATAATAACGGTAATGGCGCTTCCCGGAAGTGCTTTTTTGCTAAAAAACGATTTGTTTTTTGCACTGACAAGACCGTTTGTAGTCATTTCGAAAATTCCTATTTCGCTTGTGGCTCCGAATCTGTTTTTGAAACTTCTAAGGATTCTAAGTTCTTTGCCGCTTTCGCCTTCAAAATATAAAACGGTATCGACCATATGTTCTAATACTCTGGGTCCCGCAATAGAGCCTTCTTTGGTTATGTGCCCTATGATGAAAATAGGGATTTTGTTCTCTTTAGCCGTTCTCATAAGTTCGAAAGTCGCTTCTCTGACTTGAGAGACGCTTCCCGGAGCCGATTGGATATTTTGGGAATAAATTGTCTGGATAGAGTCTATGATAACCAACTCGTAGCCGTTTTTTATCTCTTCTATAATGTTTTCCACCACGATTTCCGGCATTAAGTAAAGATTTTTGTTTTCTACTCCGAGTCTTTGGGCTCTGATTTTTATCTGACCGGGACTCTCTTCACCGGCGACATAAAGGACTTTTTTGTTTATATTCCCGGCAAGTTTCATCATAAGCGTTGATTTCCCAACACCGGGGCTTCCGCCGATTAATACGAGGCTTCCCGGGACTATGCCTCCTCCTAAAACCAAATCGAGTTCTTTATCGTTTGTAGAAAAACGCGTGATTTCTTCTTTTTCTATTTCGTCGAATTTTAATACCGGAGATTTTTTCGCAGCGGTTGTTTGAGATTTTGTTTCTTTTACTTCTACAAAACTCTCCCAACTTCCGCAAGCGGGGCATTTTCCAAGCCATTTGGCGCTTTTGTAACCGCATTCTATACATTCGTATACGGTTTTTTGTTTAGCCATTAGTCGTATAGCCCTTCCAAAATCCCTTCGATAAATTCGTATTTGTCGAATTTAACCAAATCTTCGGGTTTTTCACCTACTCCTATGAATAAAATAGGAAGTCTCAATTCGTTGGCTATCGTAAATACGCTTCCGCCTTTGGCGGTCCCGTCGAGTTTGGTAATAATTACGCCGTCTACGCCCACTATTTCTTTAAATATTTTGGCTTGGTTAATCGCACTGCTTCCTTGTGTGCCGTCAATAATCAAAACGATTTTGTGAGGGGCGTTTTGATACGCTTTTTTCGTAACGTTTACTATTTTTTGCAACTCTTTTTGCAAATTGATTTTATTGTGTAATCTTCCGGCGGTATCGATAAGGGCTATGTCTATATTTTTCGCTTTTGCGCTTGAAACGGTGTCGAAAGTAACGGCGGCAGGGTCGTGACCGTGTTTAGTTTTGACAATAGGAATATTCAAAATTTCAGCCCATTTGCTAAGCTGGTCTATAGCGGCGGCTCTAAAGGTATCCGCCGCACCCAAAATGACGCTTTTGTTCTCGTCTTTAAATTTTTTTGCGAGTTTGGCTATTGTGGTTGTTTTACCGGCACCGTTAACTCCTATAATTAAAAAAACGAAAGGCTTGTCGTTAATTTCGATATCGTTGTTAGGCGTATCGAATACCCATAAAAGCTCTTTTTTGAGTTTGTCCTTGGTGACTTCGTTTGGCAATCTGCTTAAAATTTTTTCGACCAAATCGTAATCCATATCGGCTTCCAAAAGCGCTTCTTCGATAATTTCTTTATCAAGTTTTTCTTTTTTTTCCGTCCCTACTACGCTTTTTAGGGCTTCTTTGGTTTTATTCAATCCTTTTTTGATAAATGATATCATTTAAAATCCTTCCGCTTTTAATATTTCATAAGGAGTAAAATTTTCGTATTTTATTGTTTTGTTTTTATCCAATACAACTATGGTAGGATAAGTTTGGACGTTGAAATAGTTTTTTAAATAATCGTTATTTGTGCTATAATATAAAACGTTTAATTTTTTTAAAACGGCTTTTTGGGCTTTTGAATAGGTATTGCCGTTTTCAAAGAGTAATATAACTTTATTAATCGGATAGATAAGCTTGTTTTTTTTAAACGTTAAAGTTAATTCGCCTATTTTGATATTTTTAACGTCGGTATGGGTTTTAGGTGTTTTGTTTGTTTGTTTATCGTTACTGCAAGCGCTAAATAACAACATAATGGCAATTAAAACGTATTTCAATCAAACTCCTTTTTCGTAATTTTATCATAAGGCGTCATAAATGGAAGAGAGTAAACGTAAATTCAGAAAAAAATGTATTAATATAAGTAAACATAATAGATACTATTATTCGAAAGTTATAGGTAGGAAATTGTATGAGGTGGCAAAAAACCACAAAAACATACTTTTTTTTATACCTATGGATTCGGAAGTAGATATTCATTGGGTATTAAAGAAACTAAGAAAAGAAAAAAAGAACATTTTCGTCCCGTTTATGCAAGGATTAAGTTTTAAGATGGTAAAATATCAATTACCGCTCGCAAAGAAAAAATTTTCGATATTAGAACCTGTCAATAAACAACCAACTCTTTATAAAATCGATTTGAGTATCGTCCCTATTGTGGGAATCGACAAGAGATTTGCCAGAATAGGATTTGGTAAAGGAATGTATGATAGGTTTTTCGCAAAACTTAATTATCCGGTCAAGAAAGTTTGCGTCCAATTAAAAGCGTGCGTATCTCAAGAGACACTTAGCGAATCACATGATATCGTTTGTGACGAATTAATAAGTTTTAGAATATATAAAAGGAGAAAAAATGAGCGTTTTAATAATTTTAGCCGTTATGATAATATCGCTTCTCGCGGGATTTTTTATCGCAAAGAAGATGGATAACGCTAAATACGACATTTACGTAGCACAAGCGCAAGCAAAAGCAAAAGCTATCGAGCACGAAGCTGAGATTTTATTGGAAAACACCAAAACAAAAGCCAAAGAACTCGAACTTCAAGCCAAAAATTCATATGAGTTGCAAGAAATCAAACTCAAACAAGAGTATGAAAACAAACTAAATGAAATTTTGAAAAAAGAAGAAGAGATAGAGTCGTTAATCGAAAAACATATGAAAAAAGACGAAGAGTTGCAAAAAAAACTTAACGCTTTGACAAAAGAGAGAAAAGTGTTGGAAGACTTAAAACAAGAGTATAAAGAAAAACTAAGTGATATTCAAAGAAAGCTTGAAAATATTTCCGGGTTTACCAAAAACGAAGCTAAAGAGTTGCTTTTGAAAACAACGGAAGACGACCTTAGAGACGAAGTGGCGCATTTAACGAGAAAAATTTTAACTCAAGCAAAAGAAGACGCACAAAGAAAAGCACAATTCATTATAGCTCAAGCCACTACACGATATGCCGGGGATTTTGCGGGAGAGAGACTTATCAATGTCGTGCCTATAGGTGATGATGAAATGAAAGGAAGAATAATCGGAAAAGAGGGTAAAAATATCAAAACTCTCGAAATGGTTACCGGTTGCGATATTATAATAGACGATACCCCGGGAGCCGTGACCGTTAGTAGTTTTAATATCTTTAGACGCCAAATAGCCGTAGAAACCATTAAAAGATTAGTTGAAGACGGAAGAATCCAACCAGCCAGAATCGAAGAGATTTACCGCAAAGTTACCGAAGAGTTCGAACAAAGAGCTCAAAAAGAAGGCGAAGAGATATTGGTTGATTTGGGACTTGCGAGTGCCGGTATTCATCACGAAATCGTTAAATTGATAGGACGATTGAAATATAGAGCAAGTTACGGACAAAACGCATTGGCTCATTCGTTGGAAGTGGCGCATTTGGCGGGTATTATGGCGGCGGAAATGGGTGGAGACGAAATGCTTGCAAAAAGAGCCGGACTGCTTCATGATATAGGCAAAGCCTTGACGCATGACTTCGGAGGCGACCACGTTACGCTTGGATACGATTTGTGTAAAAGATACAAAGAACCCGACACCGTCCTAAACGCAATCAAGGCTCATCACGGACATACCGAGCCTACCAGTATAGAATCCGCGGCTGTTTGCGCGGCTGATGCGCTTTCTGCGGCGAGACCGGGCGCGAGAAGGGAAGTATTGGAGGCGTTTTTAAAACGTGTGGAATCTCTTGAAAATATCGCAAAAAGTTTTGTCGGAGTAATAAATGCATACGCTCTTAACGCCGGAAGAGAGATTAGAGTGATAGTCGAAGCGGAGCTTATTAACGACGACGAAGCGGTATTGCTTGCGCGAGATATAGCAAAAAGAGTAGAAGAAGAAGTTACGTTCCCGGGTGAAATAAAAGTCAACGTAATTAGGGAAAAAAGAGCCGTTACGTATGCGGCGGCTTAAGGGATTATAATGGAGGTTTTGGTAAAGCCCTGCGGAGAGTTTTATACAAACTGTTACATAATAGACAAAAAGATTATCATAGACCCGGGAGTAGGTGCGTTCGAATTTGTAAAAGCGCACGTAAAAGAACCTTTGGCTATTATAAATACTCACGGACATTTCGACCATATTTGGGATAACAAAGCCATTAAAGAGGAATACGGTATACCGATATATATTCATGAAAAAGACGCATTTATGCTTAAAGAGGACCCGTTTGGATATGACCCTCCCAAAGCGGACCCGGACGTTTTGGTAAGAGAAGGGTTTTATAAAATAGGAGAATATGAAGTGTTGATAAGGGAATTTCCGGGGCATACTCCAGGTAGTGTAACAGTGGAAATCAACGATGAAATGTTTAGCGGTGATTTCATCTTTGACGGTAGCATAGGAAGAGTCGATTTCCCTTATTCCGATGCGAAAGAGATGAAAAAATCAATCGAAAAATTTCTTAGACTTGATTACGACAAACGTATATTGCCGGGTCACGGAGCTACTACGACAATTAAAAAAGCGCAAAAATTTTTGCCGATGTGGCTAAGTTATCTCTAAATAGGAATCGGCAATAATTCTGTCTCTTCCTCTTTTTTTTGCTTCATACATTAATATATCGGCTCTGTTTAACAAAGAAGTTAAATCGTCGTCTTCTCTAAGGGAAGTGACGCCAAAACTGCAAGTGAGACGTTTAACTTTCGGAAAATGGTGTTTTTTGATTTTCTCTTTTAATTTCGCGGCTACTTCTATTGCCTGGTTTATATCGGTATTGGGTAGGATTATTATAAATTCTTCGCCTCCCCATCTTCCGAATACGTCGTATTTTCTAAGGTTGTTTTTTATGAGTTTTGTTAAATCTTTAAGAATCTTATCTCCTACTATGTGACCGTATGTGTCGTTTATTTTTTTGAAATGGTCTATGTCGAAAAATATAATACTAAGCGGCGTATCGTGGCGTTTTGAATATTCGATTTGTTCGAGTAGCGTCTGATTTATTTTGAATCTGTTTGAAATACCGGTTAGCGGGTCTAAAGAAGAGATTACTTTTAGTCTGTTTTCTATTTTTTTTCTTTTTTTAATCTCTTTGTGTAGATAAAAAACCCAAAAAAGCAATATCAAAATAATAACGCCTGCTGTTGCTACAATAGCAAAAACCTCTTTTAGACTAAAGCCTTTTTGGATTGAAACGTGAATCCATTTTTTGTAAATACTCTCTTTTTTATTCTGAGATATCGTGTCGATTGCTCTGTTTATCAGTTTTAGTAGTTGATAGTTTTTTTCTTTTTTGGAAAGTATGAATCTGAGTTTAAATTCCCAGGGGGTTTTCCCCGCTATTTTAAGATTTGCGAATTCGTATTTGTTTATGTTGTAAACAAGCACCGGCATAATGTCTATTGCCGCGTATGCCTTGTTTTCGCTGACGAGTTTTAGAGCCTCTTTGGTATTTTCCACTTCTATGATTTTTAAATTCGGATAATATTTTTTTAGAAGATGTGCGGCGGTATATCCTTTTCCTACCGCTATTGTTTTGTTTTTTAAAAAAATCATCGAAGCAATAAATCCTACATCGTTTCTCGTGGCTATTGCGATTGGAAAGATGGCGTAAGGTTTGGAAAAAATCGCAAATTTTTTCTTTTGGTCGCTTATATCCGTCCCGAGAGATATATCGGCATTTTTGTTTTTGAGAGATTTTAGGACGTTTTTCCAATTTTTGGCTATAATGCAAGAGGTTTTAAGATTCAGTTTCTTTTTTATTGTTTTCCAAAAATCTACGGATATGCCTATTAATTTGCCGTTTGAAGAGCTGGTGTTAAAAGGCGCCCACGAATTGGTGCTAATGCAAATGAATTTGTTTGAGTTTATAAATTCTTTGTCTTTTTTTGTTAAATTCAATTCGTTTGCATGTAAAAGCGTAAAAAATAAAACGAATATAAAAAACCTCATTCATTACCCTTGGATTATTTCTTAAATTATATTAAATTTATCTTAAAAGACAAAATTTTTCTTATCGAAAAAATTTCTAAAAGGTAAAATTTTTATTATCTCTCCTTTAGAAACGGATTCTTTTCCTTTTTCTATTACGGCTATAGAATTTGCTTTGCTAAGAGCGCTTAACATAAAAGAGCCGTATTTATATTCGTTGTATACCTCCCATTTTCCGTTTTTATATTCTCCAAGAGCGAAATGCTCTTTTTTCGGATTGGTTTTAAAATCTTTAATATTGTGTGCGTAAATTATCGGGTGATGGAACGTTTTAAGCCCGGAGAGTTTTCTTAATATCGGAATAACGAAAAAAAAGACGTTTAAAAAAGCGCTTAAAGGATTGCCCGGCATCGCACAAACCAACGTGGTTTGCATTTCTCCTATCATTGTAGGTCTCCCGGGTTTTAGCGTAATGCCGTGAAAATACTCTTTTAGTCCGTTTTGTTTGAATGCGTTGAATATAAAATCCGCTTCCCCAAAACTAATGCCTCCGGAAGTGATAATAACGTCGTAGGATTCTTTTAACGTTTTGATTTGATTTTGTGTTTCTTGAGCGTTGTCGGGAAGTATGCCTATGATATCGGATTCAAAACCGTATTCTTTCAAAAGAAGTTTTATTGCGTGTGAATTAACGTTATAAACCTCGTTGTGGTTTGCTTGGTCCCATGGTTCTTTTAATTCGTTACCGCTTGAGAGTATGGCTATTTTCGGTTTGGCGTATACTTTTACGTTTACGATTCCTTGTGCGAATAATAAAGCGGCGGTGTTGGAGGTTAATTCTTCTCCTTTATGCAAAAGAGGAGTATTTATGGAATACTCTTCGCCTTTGAGTCTGACATTCGCGCCTTTTTTAACATTCGGTATCGTTACGATGTCATCTTTTATTTTGCATTTTTCTATAGGAACGACGGTATCTATCGGTGTTGGAACTTGAGCGCCGGTCATTATTTTGACGCATTCGTCTTCTTTTAAGTCTATGTTTTCTATTTTATCTCCCGCAAAAATCGTAGTTTTTATTTTAAATGTTTTGTTTGAAGAATGCTTTATTCCTATGCCGTCCATTGCGGAGTTGGTAAAAGAGGGTGAATTTCTTTGTGCTTTTATCTCTTCGGCAAGAGCGTAGTTTATTGCGTCGTAAACGAAAGATTTTTTTATAACGGGTGTTTTATGAAACGCCATAACGGCTTCGTATGCCGTTTGTATCGAAACGTCGTTTAGCATGGAAATGTCCTTTTTAATTAAATATTATCAAAAAAACCGCAATTTAAGAAAAATTTAAGCAAAAGTGAGTTATAATTCATTCAACCCGAGGTCTGAGGTTCAGACATACACATGAGGCAAACTTGTGGCTTCATGATGTAATTAATATCAATCTAAAAACAATACGTTGTTAAATATAAAGGGTGAATAATGAATAAAAAAATAGATTGCCGCAATATGGCGTGCCCTCAACCCGTCCTTGAGACGAAAAAAGCGCTTGAGGAGATGGAAGAGGGGATATTGGAAGTGTTGGTTAATTCAATCTCTTCGATTCAAAACGTAAAACGTTTTGCTATCAATAACGGTTATACACCGCAAGTAGAAGAGCTTGAGAGCGGTGATACGCTTATAACTATCGTTAAAGGATACGAATGCGCTATCGTAGCCGATGAAGACGATGGAGACAAATTTTTGGATAAAACCATTTTTATCAAACATGACAGGGTAGGCGAAGGTGAATTGGGAGATATTTTAATGAAAGGTTTTTTAAAAACCACATTGGAATTTAAAAAACTTCCGAAAAATATCGTATTGGTAAACAGAGGTGTCTTTTTAACCACCAAAAAAGAGTATGAAGAAGTGACGAAGATATTAAAAGAATTTGAAAAAAGAGGGGTCAAAATATATTCGTGCGGACTTTGCATGAATCATTACGGTATAGACCCTAAAGAGTTGAAAGTTGGAGAAATAGGAAACGCATACGATACGATGGATATGCTGTTGCATACGCAAACAATTACACTTTAAGGATTTTATATGAAAAGAAGAGAATTTTTAAAAACGACAGCCGCGGTTGGAATCGGGGCTTTGGCGCCGAGTATGGCGTTTGGCAAAGAAAACGATGTGAGAAATTTCAAGGTTGAATACTATTTTAATATTAAATATGACGAAAAAACCTATCCGGCGAGGCTTTGGAACCCTTTGCCGTTTAATGCTGAATATCAAAGGGTAAAATATCTAAAATTTGCCGGAAACTATAACGATTACGACATAAACGCTATGAACGAATACGATGCGAATACGTTTTATGCGAGTTGGGATAAATCTCCCGATAAAAAAATAGTGGTAATGGAGATGATTATCCAAACCAAACCGCGTGTAGTGCCGCTTGAAAAAATACGCGAAGCAAGCAAAAAAAATCTGCCTATTCCGCAACATGTGGAAAAATATCTAAAACCTACCAAACATATTCCGACAACCGGTATCATAAAAGCGCTTGCCGATAGAATTACGCAAGGCAAAACCGATAGATTCGAAAAAGTTAAAGCTATATATTACTGGTGCACCAAACATACGTATAGAAATCCGAAAGTAATAGGGTGCGGTAAAGGTGACGTTGGAAAAATGGTAAAAAAAGAAGACGTAGAACAAATTTATAAAAACGGTTATTATGGCGGTAAGTGCACCGATTTAAGTTCGCTTTTTACGGCATTAAGCAGAGCGGCTGGAATTCCTGCAAGAGAAGTTTTCGGGATTAGGCTTGGCAAAAGTCATTTTAGTAAAGCGTTAGGCAAGAGCGACGAGAGAGGCTTTGCAAATATTACTACATGGCAACATTGTAGAGCCGAGTATTATATTCCGGGTGTCGGGTGGGTTCCGACCGATCCCGCGGACGTTACCAAACTCGAACTGGTCGAAGGCAGAAAATACGAAGACCCTAAAGTTCAAAAGTTAGTGGAAAAATATCTTCATTCTTGGGAGATGAATTGGGTTGGATTCAATCACGCCAGAGATTTCGTGCTATATCCTAAACCTACGCAGTATCCGTTGAATATGTTCGGTTATCCTTATGCCGAGGTCGAAGACGATGTGTTGAATTATTACGTTCCTAAAAGTTTCGAATATAAAATAACCTCGCAAGAACTTTTTTGATGGTTAAACGCATAGATTGTAAAAATCTCGCGTGTCCCGAACCGGTCCTACGCACAAAAGACGCTCTTGAAGAGATAGAAGAAGGGATTTTGGAAGTGGAGGTAAACTCTTTTTCCTCCCTCCAAAACGTTAAAAGATTCGCTCGAAATCAAGGATATTTTACCGATGTCAAAAAAGAGGGTGATTTTGATGTAATTAGAATCGTAAAAGGGTATGAATGCGAATTGCAACCAAAAAACGATATTAAAGAGAATAAATCTTTTTGGGCGTTGATTGTAGGAGCGGTAGTTACGGCGGTTTTAGCCAGCACTTGCTGTTTGGGACCGCTTTTGTTTTTGCTGTTTGGAATTAGTGTGGGAAGTCTTTCGTTTTTACATATTTTTAGTCCTTATAGGGATTATTTTGCCTTAATTGCCATAGCAGTGATAGGTTATTTGTGGTGGAATTACTTTTTTAAACTGAGAAAAAGAGCTGTTTGCGAAGGAAGTATTTGCAAAAATTATCTTAAATATTTAAGCATAGGGACCTTTTTTGTGGTAATTATGCTAACATATCCTTATTGGGCTCAATATTTACTCACGGGAGATTAATTATGAAAAAAATATCGATACTGTTAATTGGAGTCTCTTTTGTTTTAGCCGCTCAAAAAACTGCGATTATAACAATAAAGGGTATGACGTGTCCTTTATGCACCAGTGCAATAAAACATTCCCTAAAACATACAAAAGGGGTGATAAAAGCAAAGGTCATATTAAATACGAAAACGGCTACCGTGGTGTTTGATGAGAATAAAACCGATACCTCTAAACTTTTGAATGCTATAAAAGCCGTAGGATACGAGGGAAAAATAGTAGAAGTTAAATAAAGGAGAGAATATGAAGATACTTTTTATTTTTAATCACGAACCTTATGACGGAAGCGATGTTGCATGGAACGGGCTTAGACTTGCTAAAAATCTCTTTTTAAGAGGTCATGAAGTTAGGATATTTTTGATGAACGATTCTGTGGATTTGGCAAGAGATTGTAATAAAAAACCGGATAATTACGATAACGATTTGGTAGCTATGCTAAAAGAGATGTATCAAGAAGGCGTAAAGTTGAAAGTTTGCGGGACGTGTCAAGCAAGATGCGGTATATATAAAAACGAGCCGTATTTTAGTGCGGATATTAAAGCGACAATGAACGATTTAGCCGACTGGGTCGAAACAAGCGATAAAATTATGACTTTTTAGGATAGGGTATGCTTAAATTAAACAACGACGCCAAACTTACCAAATTCGTTAAGGCGGCGGGCTGAGCCGGAAAATTGGCTCCGGAGGAGCTAAACGAAACGACTTGCGTATTGGGGTGTGTAGACGATAATTTAATTGTAGGATTTGAGGGCAATGAAGATGCGAGCGTATATAAACTTAATGAAGAGCTGGCTTTGGTCCAAACGGTGGATTTTATAACGCCGGTGGTTGACGACCCGTTTGTTTACGGACAAATAGCCGCGGCTAATTCGTTAAGCGACGTTTTTGCGATGGGTGCGGAAGTTAAAACGGCATTGAATGTAGTCGGGTTTGATTCTTGTCATCATAACAGAGAGGTTTTAAGAGAAATCTTAAAAGGCGGTGAAGATAAAATTAAAGAGTGCGGAGGAGTTTTAAGCGGGGGACATACGATTGAAACACCGGAAATGATATACGGTCTTAGCGTAACGGGTCTTGTAAATCCGAAAAAAATCGTGAGAAACAATACCTTAAAAGAGGGTGACGTAATTATTTTAACCAAACCTCTTGGAATGGGAATTTTAACTACAGCTATTAAAGCCGATTTGGTCGGGGAGGATATTGCCTCTGAAGTTGCGGAGATTTTAAGGACGCTTAATTTCAAAGCGTCTCAAATTGCTCTGGAAGTTGGCGTTAATGCCATGACTGATGTTACGGGATTTGGGTTGTTGGGACATTTATATGAAATGAGTGCTAATAATTTTACATTAGAAATCGAATTTGATAAAGTCCCCTATTTAAAAGAAGCGCTTAATCAAGCGGCAATGGGTATTATACCGGCGGGCAGTTATAATAATCAGCAATTCGTTCAAAAATATGTGGAATTTGAAAAAAATCTCACGTTTGAAGAGGAGATGATTTTGTTTGACGCTCAAACGAGTGGAGGGCTTTTGATAAGTTTGTCTCCTAAAAACGCCGATGAGTATTTGAAACGAGCAGATGTTGAGGGAGTTTTTGCAAAAGCTATAGGAGTCGTAAAACAAAAAGGCGATAATATTTTAAGAGTTGTGTAGTGTTAATAAAAATACCGGGAAGTCTCGGTGTTTTTTTACGATATGGATTATTTTGAAACTTTTGTGCCAAGGTTTAAAATATTCATATAATTCTTCTTTGCTAAATCCGAAGTGGTATACGTCGTCGTTACCTCTGGTGTGGAACGAACCGTCTTCTTTAACTAAATCTGCTAAGAAGGCTTTGTTTGTGATTTTCAAAAGTTTATCGTTTAGGAGTTTTATATCTTTAATATGATGGAGCGTCATTGAAGAGACGACAATGTCAAACGTTTCGTTTATATCGAATATGTCTTTTTGAAACGCTTTTGCGTTTAAGTTGGCTTGTCGTGCTTTGTCGTTAAATATTTCGACCATTTTTTTTGATGTGTCGATTCCTATTACTTCTTTAACAAAGGGAGCGAGATTCAATCCCACAAGCCCGGTAGCGCAACCGAATTCCAAAACTTTGTCGTTTTTATTAAGATACGGTATTATCTCCTTTACGACATCTTTTGCCAAATTTACTCGTCTTGGAAGTCCGTCCCACGTAATTGCGTCTTTGTCGAATCTATTCAAACGATTATGCCTTCTTTACGGAGCACTTTTGTTATTGCGCTTATCTGTTTTGATTTGGATTTACACCAAATAGGAGCCAGTAACTCTTCACTCCCCGCAGTCATTCTCTGGATTGATACGTTTTTAGGGAGTAATTTTATGGCTTTTATAAGTGTTTTTATATATTCTTTTTGTGTTATGGGAGTGAAATTTCCTTTTTTGTAGTCAAGCGCTAAAAGCGTGTTTTGCGTAACGTAAAGAGGGTGGAATTTTATAGAATCGATATTTAACTCTACGGTATCTTTTACGCTGCGAAGCATCTCTTCTTGATTTTCTCCCGGAAGACCGAATATTAAATGAGCGCAAACGTTTAATCCAAGAGTTTTTGTTTTATTTACTGTTTCTTTTACGTTCTCAAAATCGTGTCCTCTATTTATTCTTTTTAAGGTTTGGTTGTTTGAGCTTTGTACGCCGTATTCTATCCATATTTCGTAATGTTGAGAGAGTTTTTTTAAATATTGGAGCGTTTTGTCGTTTATACTGTCAGTCCGAGTCCCAATGCTTAAGCCTATTACGTCTGGTAGTGAAAGAGCTTTTTCATAAAGAGCTTTTAACGTATCAAACGGTGCATATGTGTTGGTAAAGCTTTGAAAATAGACTATAAATTTTTCTGCGTTATATTGGGCTTTTAAAAACGGTATAGTCGAATAAAATTGTGTTTCAAGCGCTTGGAGTTGTTTTTGTAAAAGGGGATTGGTAGTCGAATTTAGATTTAGTGTTATTTTTTCTTTTTGAAAATTCGGAGAAAAACTTTCGTTTTCGCAAAATACGCAACCTCCTCTCGCTACCGTCCCGTCGATATTGGGGCAGGTGAATCCGGGGATTGATATCGGAACTTTTTTTACTTTTGTATTAAATTTGTTTTTTAAATATCTACCGAAAGTATATAATTTATCCATTACGCCTTCTTTTTAGAAGGGTTTATATCAAAAAGTAAAGAGGAGGTCAAGGTTAGAGTTTAAAATCCTTGGTTTGATTTTTGAGTTTGTTGAGTAAATCCTCAATTAACGAAATGTTATTGTTAATACCCTCTAAAATATCAACGAGTTTTTGTCCGTCTTGCGTTGATTTTTCAATTTCGCTAATAATTGTAAACGAAGCATCTTTAATTAAAGAGATGGTAGATGAAATCTCCGAAGTCGCTTTTTGGCTTCGCTCTGCTAATTTTCTAACTTCATCGGCAACTACCGCAAATCCTCTGCCGTGTTCGCCAGCCCTTGCAGCTTCGATTGCGGCGTTTAGAGCGAGCAAATTGGTTTGGTCAGCTATGTCTTTAATGAGTGAAACCATGTTTTCGATAGAAGCGGTGGATTC
>Ga0256843_1001005_pt1 | contig 22943 bp, 20 predicted proteins | sample AlvinellametaG_FD_191572 | JGI IMG/M metagenome (GOLD analysis project Ga0256843, IMG submission 191572) | Pompeii worm associated microbial communities from hydrothermal vent at the East Pacific Rise, Pacific Ocean - Alvinella | ecosystem: Host-associated > Annelida > Integument > Unclassified ... | reverse complement strand
CTACTTCTATAATGATATCTTTTTTCTTTATATTGTGTTTGGAGTAGGCATCATCTAAAAAAACAATCTCACACCCCAGCTCTTTGGCTTTTATAATGGCAGGTTTTCTATCTTCTGAGACGATAACTGTTGCGTGAGGCAGTTTTTTTGCATATATCATCGCCTCATCACCACTCATGGTCACATCACAATGTATCGCTTTTTTATCTTTCACTACAATAAGCCCTTTTGACTCTCTGCCATAACCACGCAAAATAATTGCAGGATGTTTCTCTTTTTGAGCCAAGGCGGTAACAAGAGGGGTTTTACCGCTCCCACCAACTGTTAAATTGCCAATACTGACTACTCGTATGCCAAAATCTTCTGCTTTTTGCATCTTAAAACGAAGATACATTACAAAACAGTAGAGCCAGGAGAGTGGTAAGAGAGAAAAAGAGAGGAGCTTTTGCAGCGGTTTTGGATTGTAAAAATATGCTTCAATCCAAAAAACAACTGCTTTTTTTGCCAAAACTATACTCTTGTTTTAGCTATTTTTTTAATCGTTTTAATAACACTATTTACTTCATCATCACTCATATTTGCATAGATAGGGAGTGAAAGTACCTGCTGGTATGTACGCAGGGCCACAGGAAAATCATTGACACGCAAAGAGTATTTTGACTTATAGTATGTCAAAAGGTGCAGCGGAATATAGTGCAATCCACTTCCTATTCCCTCCTCACGCAGTGCTACTGCAAAGGAGTCACGGTTTTTATCTATTTTAATAATATAGAGGGCAAAAGGGTTCTCTTCATTACTCATATCAGGAATTGTTACGTGTTCTACTCCATCAAGCGCTTCACTATACATCTGTGCTATCACTTTTTGTCGCTCAATATTGCTCTCCTGCTCCTCTATCTGCGCACGAATATATGCAGCATTGAGCTGACTTAAAGAGTAATCATTCCCGATATCTACAACATCATAGATATACTCCAAAGCATCTTCATCTCTTACCATCGCATGGTTTGCAAGGAGACGAGCTCTTTCCATAATCTCATCATCATCACTTACAAGCATACCACCGTTACAGATATTTTTCTTTAGATGTGGAGAGAAGTTAAAACAGACAATATCTGCTCCCGTTGAGCCTATCTTTTGCCCTTTGTATGTAGCACCAAGTGCATCACTTGCATCTTCAACAATCTTTACATTATAGCTTTTACCCATTGCATAGAGACGTTCCAAATCAACCGTCACACCGCCAAGATGGGTAATAATGACAGCTTTGAGCTTTTTGGAGCTGTTTGCTTCAAGATACTCTTCAAGCTTGTCAAGATTCATATTGTAACTCTGCTCTTCAATATCTATAAAAACAGGCTCAGCATCAAAGTGTCTTACAACCTCGGGAATACTTGGATGTGCATTAACAGAACAGACAACTTTATCGCCGCGTTTTAAATCAAGTGCCAGCATAGCAAGGTGTAATGCAGATGTACCGTGTGAAGTTGCAAGAGCATACGAAGCCCCTACATACGCACTAAATTCACTCTCAAGTTCTGCAACCTGATCTATATCTTCACCATCCAGAGCATCACTTACATTGGAGTGTGCCTCACGTGAGCTTTCATATCTGCTAAATGGTATATCTAACATTTTTTTCATCATTTTTCCTTATAGAGTTATATCTCTTGGATAGTTAAAATCGTGTCCAAGTGTTCTCGATGTCAATTTTGCAATTACCGGCATCTTTCGTTTAAAGTGGTTTCTAAAGATACGCCCAATTATCATATCGAGCATCTTTGCATCCACCCCTTTTTCTATCACCTCTTCACGTGAGAGACGCTCATCAACATAGAGTCTCATTGCACCATCAAGTGCTTCATAAGTGTAACCCAAATCTGCCTCATCACTCTGTCCATCCCATAAATCTGCCGATGGCGGTTTGTTGATAATTGCGGCGGTAACACCTAAATATCTTGCCAATTCAAAAACTTCACTCTTATACAAATCACCAATAGGATTGACAGCAGAGGCCAAATCACCATAAAGAGTTCCATATCCAAGCATCAATTCACTTTTGTTACTTGTCCCAAGAACAAGAGCATTTTCACGAGCTGAAACATCAAAGAGTGTTGCCATTCGCATACGTGCTGAGAAGTTCCCCTTTCTCAAATTATCCATATCTGGATTTAACTTCTCGTATGCTTCCAACATCGGCTCAATACTACACGTGATATTTCTAAGATTAAAATCACGACAAAGCGCATCTGCATCATCCAAAGAGCTTTGTGATGAGTATTGTGAAGGCATCTTGACACATAACAAATCATTCCCAAATGTCTTTTGTGCCAAAACAGCGACAACAGCAGAGTCCAATCCACCGCTCAAACCGACAACTACTTTTGTAAGTCCTGTTTTTCTCACTTCATTATCTAAAAAGCGAATCAAGTAGTCACTAATTTGAGCATATTTATCCATTGCGTCTTTTTAACCTTTTTTCATATTATTAACACTCTAAATTATAACGAAATTTTGTAACAAAAAGACAATTTAACACTTCTGTAACTTTATCTTGAGTATTATTGTAAAATAATTTATCTTGAAAAAGGTTTTCCATTAAATCGTCAACTATTATAAAAAAATTAAAATATCTTACTTTTATTCCTACACTTATTATTGCTTTAGGATTTTTATTTTTTATTATCAATGCATACAATACAAAAAAAGAACTCAACAGTCTAAAAACCAATATTACTAAAATCAAATATATTTCTCAGCTTATTAATGATTTGCAACAAGAAAGAGGTCTCAGTAGTGGTTTCATCGGAAGTAATGGTGAAAATTTTACTCAACAACTAAAACAAAAACGTATAGATACTGACAACTCTTTCAAAATTTTTCTCCTAACCCGTAATTCTTATCGTACACTCTACAAAGGATATGAAACAAATCTTTTCCTTTTTAGAAAGCGTTTAGATGAAAAAAAGATATCAACTGAAAAATCATTTGATTTCTATACAAAATTCATCCAAGATATTCAAGCAAATTATCTTCAGATTGCAACCGATGTTGATGATATTTACCTAAATTCACAACTACAATCTTACACAAACCTCTCTATTATGAAAGAAGCACTTGGACAAATTCGTGCAACAATAAATGGTATTTTGTCAAAAAAAACAATAGATAAAGCACTCATACACAGAACTATTCATGCTAAAGGAGTATATGATATTTCAAAACACAGATATGAAGCCATAACAAATCCTCAATTCTGTAAAAAATTTCATACTATTTACCATCAAAAAAATTATTTAAAAGTACAAGAGATTATTAAAAAGTATATCTCTTATAAAACAATACAAATTACTGAAGATCCTCATCTATGGTTTAAAATGAGTACAGAAGCTATTAATCAACTCTATAAACTTGAGACAATCTATCTCTCATCTATTGATAAATATATAGAACACAAACAAAAGATGATATTGCTTGAAATGTTTTTATATATTCTCTTTTTTATCTTTATTACATTCTTTTCTGTTTGGCTTGGATTTAAACTCAAAAATGACATTATTCGAAATATCAGTCTCTTAAATGAGTATAAAAATGCTGTTGACAGAAGCAGTATTGTCTCAAAAACAGATGTAAGGGGTAAAATCACTTATGTCAATGATAAATTTTGTAAGATATCAGGATATAGCAGAGACGAGCTTATAGGAAAACCTCACAATATTGTCAGACATCCGGATATGCCAAAATCTGCTTTTAAAAATATGTGGAATACAATTCTCAATAAGCAACCCTGGTTTGGTATTGTAAAAAACAGAAAAAAAGATGGTGGTGAATATATTGTTGAAGTAACAATCAATCCTATTTTAAATCATGACGGAGAGATTGAAGAGTTTATTGCAATTCGTAATGACATTACAGATGTTATTAAACTCCACGAAGATCTTGAACATACACAAGAAGATCTTATCTACAGAATGGGTGAAATCGGAGAAACACGCTCAAAAGAGACAGGTTTTCATGTAAAAAGAGTAGCTCAATATTCTGAACTTTTAGCAAAATATTATGGACTTTCAGAAAAAGAGATTAACTATCTCAAAATAGCTTCACCAATGCACGATATTGGAAAAGTCGGTATTACCGACAATATTCTTAACAAGCCTGGAAAGCTAACACAAGAAGAGTGGAAAGTTATGAAAACACATGCCAATATCGGTTATGAACTTTTCCGTGATTCTGACAAACCACTCTTGCAAACTGCTGCCATCATAGCACACGAACATCATGAAAAATATGATGGCAGTGGATATCCAAGAGGATTATCCGGTGAAAACATTCATATTTACGGGCGTATTACTGCCCTTGCTGATGTTTTTGATGCACTTGGAAGTGACAGATGCTACAAAAAGGCATGGGAAGATGAAAAAATATTTGAACTCATACGCAACGAACAAGGCAAACATTTTGATCCAAGACTCGTAGATATATTTTTTGAACATCTTGATGAGTTTGTAAAAATCAGAGACTATTATCAAGATCTCAGTTCATTTATGCAAGAGTAGTATTTAACACTTTTGTAACAAAAAAAAAGTAAAATACACTCTATTTCAACAAAGGAAAAAAAATGAAAATTTCTCGACTGTTAATGACAATCTTTTTTGTCTCAACTCTCATGACAGCACTCAGTGCAAATGGAAAAATGCATCTCTTTCAATCTGTTCCTGCAGATCAAGCAGTGCTTCTTCAAAAAGGTAATGAAAAGAAATTCTGTCCTGTATGTGGTATGAATCTTCCAATGTTTTATAAAACCAACCACGCAGCAGATGCAAATGGTAAAGTGAAACAGTACTGTTCAATTCACTGTTTAGTAGAAGATATTGAACTAAATCATACACCACTTAAAAATATTAAAGTAGTGGATACTCACTCTTTAAAATTCATTGATGCAACAAAAGCTTTTTATGTTGTCGGTTCTACTAAAAAAGGAACTATGAGTATGGTAAGCAAATATGCTTTTGCAAAGAAAACAGAGGCTGAAAAATTTGCTAAAAAATATGGCGGTAAAGTTATGAACTTTAAAGAAGCTTATATGACTGCTAAAAAAGATTTTGCCGATGATGCACGTATGATTGCAAAAAAACAAAAAATGATGGCTAAAAAAGGTGCAATGATTTACAATAAAATGTGTCAAAAAACCAATAAAATCTTTAGCTCTGTTGCAGAAGCCAAAGCTTTTGTTTTAGAGAAAAAACTCTGTGGCAATATTCAAGGCAAAAAACTTCAAGCAGTAGGACTTTATCTCTATAAACGTTAAAATTATAAAAGAGTGGTTTAACACACCTCTCTTTTTGCCATAACTTTTAACTCAGAGCAGGAAAAACCTGCCTCTTTTCTTGCTCTGACATTCAAATCATTCGGACGCAAAAAACCACGCGGATAATACTTGGCAATAATATCAAAATAGATATTTTCATCAACACCCTCCTCTTTAGAGGCATATTTAAACCATACATCCCCTTTATGTACATGTTCAATCTCCTCTTGTAGAATTATCTCAAGATTAACAATAATCTTCTCTATCATCTCACTTTTTGGCAGTTTTTGCAGTTTTTTAAGAATCATAGGCGTAGCATCAAGTCCATTAGCTTCAAGATATCGTGGTACAACAGCCATTCTCTCTAAAAGGCTCTGTGTCTTTTGGCTTGCTTCAAAGAGTGCGTTATGAACAGCTACATCACCATATTTTGCACCCAAAGTATGTAACAGCGATTCAAGCATTTTAAAGTGGCGTATCTCATCATCTGCCACCTCAAGCCAATCTCTGTAATACTCCTCTGGAAGCCCTTGAAATCTGTATGCTGCATCAAGGGCCAAATCAATAGCAGAGTACTCAATATGCGCTACTGCATGCAAAAGGTTTATCTGTCCCTCTTTTGTGCTAAGATTGGAGCGTTTTGGAACCCTCTGCGGAGCTACTACAGGACAAAAATCTCTATATGAAGGTGCATCAAAAAACTTTGCTTCAAAGGAGGATTCAAAAAGGAGACTCCCCTCTTTATAGCGCTTATAAAAAAGTTCAAAAAGATGAAACTTCTTCTCAGGCTCTTTAGCCTCAAGTATTAACTCTAATTCTTTATAAAAATACATATTAGAATAATGCTATAATTCGCCTAAAAAAGAGATAAGTAATGAGTATAAAAGTACAAGCTATGGGGCTCTACCAGACAAACTGCTATATTATCACAAAAGATGGCAAAGATATCATCATAGATCCGGGTGTTGATGCAACTGCATGGGTTTTAGACAATGTAACAAATCCTGTCGCAATTTTAAATACCCACGGACATTTTGACCATGTATGGAGCAATGCCGAGCTACAATCTAAACTTGGTATCAAACTCTATACACCAAAAGAGGATGCACCTTTTTTAGTTGCAAGCAGTTGGGTTGAAGATCTGCCGCCATCTACACCTGATGTTTTGGTAGAAAATGATGAAGAACTTGATATTGAAGGTATAAAAGTAAAATTCCGCCACTTTCCTGGACATACACCAGGATGTTCTACCATAGAGATTGATGATGCTATGTTTAGTGGAGATTTTATCTTCCATCGCAGTATCGGGCGTACAGATTTTCCCTACGCAAGTCCCCAGGATATGAAAAAATCACTTGAAAAATTTATGCAGATTCCTTACGACAAAACAATCTATCCAGGTCACGGTGAAACAACAACCATTCAACAAGAACAACGCAATGCCCCTTACTGGATAAGCCAACTGTGAGCAACTTTGATACAAAAGCAGATAGTTGGGACAAAAAAGACCGCCGTATAGTCAATGCAAAAGCCATTGCCGATGCCATTAAAACAAGTGTAACACTCACACAGAAGATGGAAATTTTAGATTTTGGTGTGGGTACAGGACTGCTGGGTTTTGAGATAGCTCACGATGTAAAGAGAATTTACGGTGTTGATACATCGGAGGGAATGATAGAAAATCTCAAAAAGAAAAACACTCCCCAACTCACTATAATACCACTCTGCCAAGATATCATGGACAAACCGCTTACGCAAAGGTTTGACGGTATTATCTCTTCTATGACACTCCATCATATTGAAAATATTGAACTTCTTTTTGAGAGGATGTATGCACTTTTAGAGACAAATGGCTTTATAGCACTTGCAGATTTAGAAGAAGAAAACGGAACATTTCACTCAGACAGCAGCAGTGTCTTTCACTTTGGCTTTAATGATAAAAAGCTCTCTAACATAGCACAAAAGAGTGGTTTTAAAGATATAAATATTCAAACAGTAAATACAATCTCAAAACCTCACGGAGATTTTAAGGTCTTTTTACTTACTGCTTTTAAGTAGTCGCTACTCCTCTTCTTGAGGTGTACCGCTTTGACTCTCCTCTTCATCCAAAAGTTTAAGTTTGAGGACATGTCTCTCTGTTATTACCGTTTTAAACTCTCCCTCAAAAACTTTTATATCTAAGACAAAGGCTTCAACATGCACATTTCGTTTTCTTCCCTCTTTATGACGAACTCGAGCAACAAAATTAACCTCATCGTGAAACTTCACAGGTGATAGAAATTGGCAATCAGATGCAACAAGCACAACATTTCTCTCATTTACAGCAAGCATCGCCGCATAATCTGCCGCAGAGAAGATAAAACCACCATGAATCAAACCTACCTCATCTGCAACCATATCCGGTGTTGTTGTCAGACGCAGCTCAACATACCCATGCTCAATTTTAATAACTTCACCGCAAAGCTCCTGATGAATCTTCTCATGTGTCTGGATTAAGACCTGTTCCTCCCCATCCCTATAATCATCTAACGCTAACTCTTCTTCTGATATATTCTCTTCATTTATCATTATCTCTTATCCTTTATAAGTCGTACATAGACTCTTTGTGGAGCCGGATACCCTTCAACTGTTCTACTCTCATCATCAGGATCTAAAAAATCCTCTAGTGACTGCCCCTCTATCCACTCTGTTTTTCTCTGCTCACTTGCATCTGTTTTAGAGCTCTTTAAAACTTCAAAATCACTAAACCCGGCACGCAGACACCAGTTTTTAAGTGCTTTAATAGTCGGTACAAAATATATATTTGGAATTTTAGAGTAGCTAGACTCCGGGCAGAGTGCCATCTCCTCGTCTCCATCTATATAAAAAGTATCTAAAATCACTTCCCCTTTTTTGTCCAAACCTCTGTAGAGTGACTTTAGCATTGCAACAGGGTCACTTCTATGGTAGAGTACGCCCAGGCAAAAGATAGTATCAAACTTCTCTTCATAAAACTCCAGATGTTCAACACCCAAAAGTTCATAGACAATATCACTCTTGACAAAATGGTTTATAAAATCAAACTGCGTCTTATAGAGCGGTGATGGATCAAACCCGACAAGTAAAGCCGGGTTATCTTCAAGCATTCGAAACATATAGTAACCATTGTTACACCCTATATCGGCAACCCGTTTATTTTTTAAATTAAAATAGGGACGAAGAAGATTATATTTGACATTGCTTCTCCACTCGCTATCAATATATGTACCTCCTACTTCAAAAGGACCTTTTCTCCAAGGCATAAGCATTTTAGCTGTATTGTATATCTTCTGTTCATCAAAACTCCCCTTTATTCTTATCACATCACCAAACTCCACATCACAAGGGGTATCATCAAGTTCTTGAAGTGCCTCACGCAAAGGAGCAATATTCTTCCATGTCATCCATTTTTTTCGTTCTTCTTTTAGTTTTTCTATGTCCATATTAATCGCTGTCATATTTAAATTTTACTATAATTGTATCAAAATTAACCAAAGGATCCATTTGAGATTAGAAAAGAAAGCAACCGTTGCATCAAGTAGTGTCGCTGCTATTTTAGTTTTTATAAAACTTGCTGTTGGTATTATGAGCGGTTCTATTGCTGTACTTGCCTCGGCTATTGACAGTCTGCTTGATCTGATTATTTCAATGTTTAACTACTTTGCACTCCATAATGCAGAAAAAGACCCCGATGAGAAGTTTCACTTCGGAAGAAGCAAACTTGAGCCATTGGCAGCTGTTATTGAAGGGACTATCATCTCCCTCTCTGCACTCTTTATTCTCTATGAAGCAATTGCTAATATTATTCATCCAAAAGAGATGCTCTATATGACAGAGGGTGTTTATGTAATGATCGCTTCTGTGCTTATTACCGGCGGACTTGTAATATTTCTAAACTATGTGGCAAAAAAGACAAACAATATGGTTATCCGTGCAGATGCCCTGCACTATAAAACAGACCTCTTCTCAAATGGAGCTGTCTTAATAGCACTTATTGTTATTCAATATACAGGTGAGCAACTTATTGATGCCGTTTTGGGTATTGCTATTGCCATATATATGATTTACTCAGCTATTCCTATCATTAAAGAGGGTGTTCTTATGCTCTTAGATGTAGCTCTTGAGAGAGAAGATGTCGCAAAGATAGAGGAGATACTCAAAAATGAGCCAGAGATAACAAACTACCACTATCTAAGAACAAGAGTCTCCGGAAGTCATATTTTCATCTCCTATCACGCAGTTTTCAACACAGAGATATCACTCTATGATGCACATACTGTTGCAGATAAAATAGAGTCAAAAATAAAGGAGCTCTTTAGTGAAGATAAAAAAGTCCATATTCTTACACATATGGACCCTTATGATGATGCAGAGATAAATGAAGAAGAGGAGGAGTGGTAGAGAGAACTACTTTCTCTTTACCTTTCTCATCTGTGCTTTAAAGTTTTTATTCGCAATAGCTTCTAAAAAGACTGTTGCATAGGAACCTTTTGGCAGTGTAAAGCTGATATTTAAAATATCAAAATTATTTTTATAGTCAAATTTTATATCACTTGGAAAGATAACTGCTTCTCTGCGTGAGCCTTTCTCGTAGATAAATCCATCATCATACTTCTTCTCTATTTCACCCGCTTTCTCTCTTGCACGATAGACATTTCGTCCACACAGGAGTCCTGTTGGTACAACCTTATGTGCTTCAAAATCTTTCTGCGGTATCTTTTTTGGAGTAAAGAGCTTAGCCTCATCAGAGAGATACACATCTCCCTCTAAAAGCATAAACTTTCCATTGTTCTCATTGCGTGAGAGCAGAACTCTCTCACGTAGCCAGGCATTGAAACGCTCAGATTGATAGACTGAGAGTAAAAACTTTTTGAGTTTTGCATCTTCAATGAAAAGCTCACCCTCTATCATCGCTTTTGCCTGCTCTATTGAGTCTTCATCCCGTCCAAAACGCTGATATCCAAAGTAGTTTGGCAATCCATCTTTTAAAATTTTTCTGGCTCTTTTTTCAATACGTCCAGCATCAATCGGTGAAACACCAAAGAGGTTAATACTAAAACGGTTTCCTGCCAAATCACCCATACGAATAGAGTACTTATCTCTTGTGGTTTTGAGGATTTTTATGCCGGGATGTTTAAACTTTTTAAGTGCCTTTTCATATTTTGCCTCAATACTGATATACTGTGTTGTTGTGGCGTGCTTATCTTTTAGCCCGGCATAACCTATCTTCTCAGCAGGCAGATTTAAAAACTGCGCAAATGCAGCTATCATATCCCAGGTAGTCATCTCAATCTTTTGCACACGTAAAATGATGTAATTTCCCTTACCACTAAAGGTACGAGGGTTTTCATCAACGATAAAGTCCTCTTTTGTCTGTTCAAATTTGAAGTTTATCTTCTCTTGGTCTTGTAGGTATTCTCTATACAATATTTCCCTTTATTTTTTCGCGCTTTTTTCACGCTGTTTTTTTTAATTTCTAAAGCTTTACTTACTTTCGTTTCAATAAGTATCCAAAGGTTATTTTAGAGGCTCAGACCGCAGGGAGGATTTATCCTCTGAAATCACCTTTGGATACAACTTCAAGCGAGTTATTAAAGCTGTAGTCTTTTTAGTTCTTTGTTTGCTTGTGCTATATCTTTTTGTATCTGCTCTTTTAATGCGCCCAAATCGTCAAACTTTTTATTCTCACGCAAAAACGATACAAAACTAATCTCCGCACTCTCATGACAGAGCACTTCGCCATCTAATATATGCGACTCTACGGCATACGATCCATCTGTTGAGACACGATGTCCGACAAATGATACGGAAGGATGGTAATGCTCATTTTCATCTATGCGGGTAAGTGTTACATAAACACCCTCTTTTGGCATTAAAAACTCTCTGGCATTAATGTTAATAGTAGCAACAAGCTCACGAGAACCCAATCCCTGTCCCTGCTCTTTTTCCCCTACTATCGTATAGTTATGCCCTAAAAATTCATTGGCACCTTTTATATCTCCGATTGTAAGTTTATGGCGTATCTTATGAGAATGTACCGAATCATTGTTGTGCTTTACTTCATCAACAACAACCACCTCACCGTCAAAGAGCTTTTTTAAATCATCAAAGGAGTACTTTCTATCTTTTCCAAAGTGAAAATCATACCCGACAACTATCTTTTGAAGTTGCGGGAACTTCTCTTTTAAGAGTGCTATAAAACCTTCTGCATCCAAATGGCGAATATCGTCTAACTCCAAATACTCAATAGGATAGTGGGTATAACGCGCTCTTTGTCCATTTGGGGACAAATTTGCATATCCCGTCTCAATAACGACGATAGACCCATTCTCTCCAAGCTCTCTAAAGAGTGCCTGGTGTCCGATATGCATTCCGTCAAATCCACCAATGGCAATAGCAGTAGTAGTCTCTCTCATAAAGACCTCTTCTTTAATAAAATTAAAGTATTATAATCTATCTTGAGTTAATTTTCCCCATCATTTTTAACAAACCAGTAGCACCACTCCTGATTTCCCTCTTTACCAGAGAGCTTTGCAGCTGCTTTTTGCATAAGTCTCCACCCCAAAAGCAGCGTTGCATCTTCAAACTTCTGCATTGCCCTCTCTATGGCCTTTTTATCAAGAACAACACCGTTTTTGTCCCTTTTTGCTTCACGCCCAACTTCAAACTGAGGTTTAAAAAGCAGTATGATATCTCTGCGTGAGACTCTATCAACATCATCCAAAATATTTAAAAGTGAGATAAAAGCAACATCACTTACCACAAGTTCATAACGCTCCTCTGCGTGAAAATTCCGAATATCACACCCCTCATAGACACGAACGCGACTATCCTCACGCAAAGAGTGGTGCAGCTGGTCGTGTCCAACATCAACACAACTTACCTCACGCACACCCCTCTCTAAAAGTACCTGCGTAAATCCGCCTGTAGATGACCCTATATCAACTGCTCTTTTCCCACTTACATCAAGTGCTATCTCCTCTAAAAAGTGCAGCAGTTTAAAAGCCGCGCGTGAGACATAGCTCTTATGTTCAACAATGGAAACAGTACTATCTTCTTCAACTTTAAAAGAGGGCTTTGTTACTACTCTTTCATCTACCAAGACAAGTGAGGCTTTTATAATCTGCTGAGCCTTGTTACGACTCTCACACAACCCATTTTCTACTAAGTAATTATCAAGTCGCAACAATTTTATCCTTTTTTACTGCTATTGTATCAAAATTTATAAAGAGAAAAAAAGAGGAGCAGACAAAAGCTCCTCTTGGATGAAAGTGTTAGAGTTTATATGTGAATGTAGCATAGGCACTATGATTTTTATAATCTCCACCTCTTCCACTGAAGTTATATTTTAAATCAAATGAGAGATTTTTACGGAGTTGTTTGCTAAATCCTGCACCAAGGTTGTAAATAAGTGGTTTATTCTCTATACCTTTTGTCGCAAAAACAACATTTCCACCTTCAAAGCTTGAATTGATTGTTGTTCCATCATTTGTAAAGTCATAATCCAAAGAGATATCCACATTAAAATTCATATCTCTTGCAACAGAGTAGTTTATATTGCTTCCCAATCCTACTATAAAAGAACTATCATGGAAACCATTAACATTCAACCCAAGATTTCCAGCACCAGATTCACTGTATGACGGAGCACTCAGATATTGATATGTACTTTTAACTGAAGGGGTAAAAGAGAACTTGTTATTATACTGATAAAGACGCGCTACATTTACACTTGCAAGATAACTTTTCATAGAGTAGTCTGCCGATGCTGTTACCGGCACAGTTGTAATCGTACGAGTTGATTCAATATTTTGACGAGTATATGCCACTTGATAGGAAAGCGTTGTTTTATCATCAATCAATGGTTGATTTCCATAACCCATTAGTGTAAATGAGTTAATATCACTATTTTGAGCAACATCATTTACATCAACATCTGATTTTGAATACATAAATGATATACCCACTCTTTTTTTCGTAGCATACTCTCCATCAAATCCAAAACCAAAACCGTAAGTATTGGCTGTAAAACCGTTTTTATTGTTGTAGTTATCCTGTTTTGTTCTACTCCCAAAAGGTTTAAACCAGATATTTCTGTCACTAAAGCTCAAATCACCTGAACTTAAACCACTAACACTGCTTTGACGATTTTGAACAAGAGCACTCATGGAAGCACCACTGTTCATTGCAGCTTGAGAACCGGCTGAAGCACCTATTGGTGTTATCTCTTTAATTGCTCTGTTCATTGCCTCTGCTGTTGGAAGCGTCACCAATTTATCTAAATAGGTTCTCATAGTTCCAGTTGCTGTTGCCATAGCATCATCTAATGCTCTTCCTGCTGATACAGCATTTGAACCACCCAATCCAGCAACAACACTTGATATAGAGTTTCTATGTACAACAGTATTTAAATTATCTCCATTTTTTTCAAGAGTGAAATCAACAAGAAGTGAGTTGTCAGTTGTATTAACAGCTGATGTGTTCATATCAAAAGAGCCTTGTGCAGTGATAATGTTCTCAACCGTAGCATCATCAGATATTGCACCAATAAAAGTACTATTTACTTTAAAATCAAGCGTAGAATTATCCGCAATAACTATCTCTTTTGCTTGAAGTTTTGAAGGAACAATCGCTCTATTCTCTGCTACATCCATTTGAAACTGTAATGTTGAACCTGCTTCATTTTTAAATTTTTTAATTCTTGAATCAGTAAAATTCAGAAGTTCAACTTTTCCTCCGTTTTTATTTTCTACAACCATCTCAGGAGTATATATAGCACCATGCATTAACCCAGAGTTTGATACAACTATTTTTGCTCTTTTTGAATAGATTGCATAACCGTTACTTACTATGCTTCCACTATTATTGATTGTTGCAGTGTCTTTTCCTTTATCCATATTAATAGCGATTGCATCTTCAGGATTTTCTGTCTGCACAATAATATTTCCACTGTTTATTATAGAGGTATCATCAGTAAGTCCCATTACATAAATCCCATAGATTTGATTACTATCTTTGGCACTGTTTGCTGTAACTTTTATTGTTCCGCTGTTTATTACCTCTGCCTCATCTTCTGCAGAGTTTACAAAAAGACCAACTGTATAGTTATCTTTTAGAGCATTTGTAGTTATATCAATAATTCCTGAGTTTTCAAGTTTTGTATTGTCATATAATGTTTCTTGAACCCCCATCCCTACAGCTGTTGTATCTGATGCTTTTATATCAACACCTATGTAACCGCTATTAACAATCTTACTATCAACTTCCAGTACATCCTCGACACCAACACCAACTCCTACAAACTTTGAATCAACAGCATCATTTTTAGCACTGATAAGAATTTTACCGCTATTATTTATCTGCGCTTTATCCAGCTCATTGGTTTCTTTTATCCTAAAAGCATACACGACACCCTGTGTGCTTTTATCATTAAGAGAGAGAACAATATTTCCACTATTATAAACAGAAGCATTATTTTCCAGCGAATCCATATTAACAGCAGACAAAGAAGGATGTTCATCATCTGCATCATTTGAATTTGACTGACTTAAAAGAATATTACCACTGTTGGAAATTATACTATTGTCTTTTACAATCTCAGCTATAATACCATACAAGCTACCTTGTGTTAATTTCCCCTCTAATGTTCCACTGTTTGCTACTAATGTATTGCCCTCTATATCATTTACTTTCAAGAGATTTACTCTACTTTTATCTACAGCAGTTTTCATATCTAATTTAATTGTACCACTATTTTTCAACTGCGTATTATCACTTAAAGTAAAATCTTCCATAACAGCTATTCCGTAAGCTCTTACATCTCTGTTTGCATCTGCATTCATTACAATTGTTCCGCTGTTTTCAATGATAGCATTATCTTTAACATTACCATATACAGAGATTCCACCCATATCTATTCTTGAAGCTTTCGCATTCATAACTATAGAACCACTATTTTTTACTTTACTGTTTTTATTTAAAGAGCTCGCACCTAATCCAACTAGATGAAATAATGATCTATCAGCATCACTCTTTGCAGATATTGTAATATGTCCGCTATTACTCACTTCTATATTTTCTACACCAGAAGCTTTTCCTGCACCAACACCCATCGCAGACCCATCAACACTGGTTTGAGAAAATTTTAAAGAGATATCTCCACTGTTACTAAGTGTAGTATTGCCTTCCATACTGTTTGTACCTATGCCAAGAAGTGGAATATCAGTAATACCTGTTGCATTTGTCTCTTCCAAAGTGATAGTTCCGGTATTGATAATTGAGGAGTTTCCATTTAAAGAATCCGACAAAACTCCATAAAGTTCACCATTTCCTATACTTCCCTCTATTTTCCCACTATTGATTATGCTACTGCTATCAAGGACTTTATTATCTACCAAGATAGCTCCCGCATGTTCAATATCATTTTTCGCACTAAGTCTAATTAAACCTTTATTCACAATTGAAGAGTTACCAGTAATATTACTGTCACTGTAAATTCCAGAAATAATCTCTACATTATTTTTTGAACTTAAAACGATATTTCCATTATTAACAATAGAGGAACTATCTATAACTCCTTTTTCATCATCGTCATTATAAACAGAAACTGCCATCCCCACTGTTTTTTTAGAAGCATCTTTAAGGTTTTCAATTGTAATGGAACCATCATTTCTCATTAAAGAACCGTTCAATAAAGAGTATGCATATATACCGCTAGAGAGACCTTTTCCTTTATCTTCACTTATTATGTTAATTGTTCCACTGTTTAATAATACAGAGTGATTAGACACCTCTTTCCCACCTATTCCTGCTCCTACAAATAATGATTTTAAAGAAATCGTACCTTTATTGGTAAATTCAGAATGAATAAGCTTTTGAGCATAAATAGCTATCGCTCTCTCAGCACTGATATCAATTTTACCGCTGTTAATAAATTTTGTATTACCTGCAGTCTGCCAACCAATGAGACCTCCGCCAACATTCGTTTCATCTTTTATTTTAATAGTACCTTTATTCTCTACACTACTGCCATTGATATCTTTTCTAAAATTCAAAGCATAAGCTTCCTCACCATGAAGATTCATCTCCCCTTCATTATTCAATGTAGAACCTTTTACTTCACCTCCAATATTAAAACCTTCTACATTTTTAGTAGCATCTAATTCTATTCTCTTTTTATTGATAATAGAGCTATTTTCTAAACTATTCTCACTCCAAACACCTGATGCACTACCATCTGTCGCATTAAGATCAATAGTTGCAGCAACTGTCGTTATATCATCTGATATATCTGTTGTCAGTTTTATACCCAATACATTATCAGAATCATCTGTTTTAATAATATCATCACTTAAGGTGTAAGTTGCATTATCATCATCCAATGATACACCTACCCATTCACTTGGTGCAGCTCTTAATGGTACTACCATTGAAGCACTCAATAAAATTCCTGATACAACAAGGGAAATTTTTCCACCTTTTAGTATTCTGAATCTTGATTTATATTCACAATTTATTTTCATAATAAATCCTTTTGCTCATAAAAAAGAACAGGGATAAACATCCCAACAAAAGCCTCTATCTAGGATTATTATAGCACTTGTGATAATAAAAATAGGAAAAAAAATGAAGAATTATCTCAATAGTGAGATTTTAGTGAGTATTTTCTACTCTTAAATTAACTTTAAAAAATATCAATAAACATAAAGAGTTATTTTATTTCAAAACAACTCTCTCTTTAATAGAAAAACTATCTAATCATCTCACGCATCTCATCTTCAGTAAGAGTCTTGACTCCAAGAGTTACTGCTTTATCATACTTACTGCCGGCATCTTCACCATAGATGAGATAGTCTGTCTTCTTACTGACACTGCCACTCACCTTCGCACCTAAAGACTCAAGCATCTCTTTTATCTTACCACGTGACTCACTCATTGTTCCCGTGAGTACAACTGTTTTACCTTTAAAAGGATTCTCTTTTGCTTCGGCTTTTTTTGCAGGAGCTATTGGTGTCAGTGTCGCTTCAAGTTTTGTAACGGTCTCAAGATTTACCCGTAAAAACTCCAAGTAGCTCTCCGCCATCTCATCACCAATGCCATCAATAGCAACAAGAGCCTCTTTTGTAGCCTCTTTGTAGCCAAGTCCAAAGGCCTCTGCTATCATTTTAGAAGCCACTTCACCAATATGCTCAATCCCCAAAGCATTGATAAAGCGCCAGAGCTCACACCCTTTGACACTCTCTATGGAGTTTAAAAGATTTTGTGCTTTTTTCTCTTTAAAGCCCTCTAATGTCAAGAGTCTTTCCATAGTTAAGCTAAAGAGATCAAGCACACTTTTTACAAGCCCTGAAGTAAATAACTGTTCTACTATCTTAATGCCGAGTCCATCGATGTTAAGACACTGTTTTGAAGCAAAATAGATGATGGAATTAACAACACGCGCTTCACACTCAAGATTTTGGCACTTTATAAGTACCTCTTCTTGCAGCAACTCACTGCCACAAACAGGACACGCTTTTGGACGCTCTACTTTAACCTCATCACCACTGCGCTCTTGCGTGAGGACTTTTACTATCTTAGGTATAACATCACCACTGCGAAGAATAATTACTTTATCCCCTATGCGAATATCCATACGCTCTATCTCATCAAAATTATGCAGTGTTGCACGCTCAACGACAGCACCGTCAATATCGGTCGGCTCAACAATGGCAACTGGTGTCACAACTCCAGTACGCCCGACTTGTAAAATAATATCTTTGAGTGTTGTTATCTTCTCAACCGCAGGAAATTTATAGGCAACTGCCCAACGAGGAACTTTTACTGTATAGCCCATATCTATCTGAGCAGCTATCTCATTGACCTTGACAACCATACCATCAAGCATCATAGGATAACTCTCACGCTCAAGTTTCATCTGCTCATAAATAGCCTCTATCTCATCATACCCTTGCGTGAGAGCTCGTAGAGGTGGCTTTCTAAATCCAAGATTGTAGATATACTCCATACGCTCACTCAAAAGTTTATGTTCTAGCTCATTAACACCTAAACCATATGGCAAAAAGACAAGGTTGCGTGAGGCAGTTATCTTTGGATCAAGCTGACGCAGACTTCCCGCTGCTGCATTTCTAGGATTTGAAAAAGGTGCCTCTCCTTTTTGAATGCGCTCTTTGTTAATCTTCTCAAACTCATCTTTAAAGATAACAACCTCACCACGAATTTCAATCAAACCTTTGTGTTCAATAGTAAGCGGAATTGTACGAATCGTCTTTACATTTTGGGTAATGAGCTCACCGACACTCCCATCACCTCGGGTAATCCCCTCACGCAACTCTCCGTTCTCATAGACAAGATTGAGACTTGCGCCATCATACTTCGGCTCACAGTAAAATGTCACATTGTTATCGAGTCTATAGGTTTTTTCCAGCCACTTTTTAAGACCTTCAGCATCAAAGATATCCTCTAATGACCACATACGTGAGAGATGTTTCGCTTTGACAAATCCATCACTGACAACATCGCCGACTCTTTGTGTTGGAGAGTCACTTAAAATATCTTGCGGATGTGCCTCCTCATACGCTACAACCTTATGATAGAGCTTGTCATACTCTTCATCAGTTGTAATAGCATCATCCAATACATAGTAGTGATATGCCCATAGATTTAATTTTTCTACCGCTTCTTTATACTCATCAAAATTCATAAATATATTTTACCTTTTTTAAACTTTTGTATGCAACCAATTTTTCTTGGAGTAGATATACCAGTAGATACACCCTTTTATGAGAGTCTCCAAATTCATAATTGCAAAAATTACAACCACACCATAACCCATTTTATACGCTATATAAGAGGGTAAAAGACGGAAGATCCACAAAGAGACCAGATTTACCTTGAGAGTTGTTTTTGTTGCCCCTGCTCCACGCAGTGAAGCAGAATATACAAACATAATAGCAAGTGGAATCTGCGCAAGACCAACCAAGATAAGATACTTTGAAGCTACAGTGATTGTGAGCGGATCTTTTGTAAAAAAGTGTACCAGATACTCAGGAAAAAGTATCATTATAAGCCCGACACTTCCCATAAAAGTATAGGCAATTCGACCAGAGATGATACCCATATTGTAAGCTCTCTCAAAGTCACGCGCTCCAATATTTTGCCCAACAAGCGCCATTGAGGCAATAGCAAAACCAAAGCCCGGCATAAAGGCAATGCCTTCAACACGAAGCCCTACTTGATACCCCGCCAACTCTGCTGTACCATAAGCCGTAATGATAGAGACAAAAAAGAGGAAACTGATACTTGAAACACCTCTGTCAATGGCAGCAGCGTAACCAACCTTTAAAACACGTATTATGTCTTTTTTACGAATAATGGGCAAAAAATCAAGCTTGGAGTTTGCCTTCTTCTTAATAAGTAAAAAGTAAGCAACATTATTAAAAGTATAAGCAATAACCGTAGCAATAGCCGCCCCTTCAATACCCAAAGTAGGAAAACCAAAGTGACCAAATATCAAGATATAGTTTAAAAAAGCATTGAGCCCGGATGAAAAAAGCTTGATATAGAGAGAACTTTTTGTATCACCCGCTGCTGAGAGTGCGTTGTAAAGCAGTGTATCTAAAAAGATTACAATAAAGCCCAAAGAGATAACACGAAAATAGGTTCCACCCTCTTTGACAACATCAGCAGTTGCACCCATCCACGCATAGAAATGGTACGCTCCAATATAGCCACTCAAAGAGATAACGACACCAAGAGAGATGGCAAGCAGCACAAGAGAAAAAAGAAGTGCCGAAGCACGTTTTTTTCTCCCCTGCCCTATAAAGCGTGAAATGAGTGCATTACCACCAACCACAAAGAGCGTCATAAAAACATTGACAATCATCATAAACTGCATACTCATACCAACAGCCGCAAGTGCTGCAACACTCACCGTTCCTACCATAAGCATATCTATAAGAACCTGCAAAATATCTACAAGGTGTTTGAGTGCCGCAGGAAATGCGAGTGAGAGAACTTTTTTAGTATCGTTTGAAATCATTTTTGAAAAAATTGTGCTACCTCTTGCATTGTATCTAGGAGTTCATCTTGTGTGGCAAACTCTAAAACCTTTTTATCTCGTACATTCTCACCTGGCGGTGTGTAGTCAAAGACCAGAACATAGTTAAGCAGTTTTACCTTATCGCCATAGAGTTCATACCACTCCAGACTCATCTCTGCTACTTCTCCCTGCATATCAATAACGACAGCACCATAAAGACGTGTTAAGTTCTCCAGGCTTAGCTCCTGGTCTTTGTATCTATATATCATCAATCTTCTCACTTTTAAGTATGTAAGTATAGTATATTGCAGCTATAATAAAGCCCAGTCCCATAAAAAAAGCAATATTTGACAGAGAAAAATCATGTTCACTGAGATAACCTGTCATATATGATGTTGTTGCAGCCATACTTAAAAAGAGCATATCATTATAGGCTACAATTCTCCCGTAATACTCTCTATCAATATTTTTTTGTAGTAATGTATAGCTGTAAGACCAGAGTGTTGTTGTAAAAAAACCGACAATAATACTTGCAAAAACCGAGAGTAGAAAATACTCCATCACATAAGCCCAAAGCCAAATAGCAATACCCTGAGAAAGCAAAATATAAAAAAGATGTCTGTTATTTACCCATTTTCCAAGAACAACGGGCCCAATCACAAGACCAATGGCCCTTGCAGAGTGCAATAGACCTAAAGCCAAAGATGCAGCAAAAAATGAGGCATAATATCTATCTACCATCAAAGCAACAAGTGCATCAAAAGCCGTCAGCCCTACAAATGAGTGTAAGAGCATCAGATGGAGTGCTTTTGGATGACTGCGAAAGTATGAAAAAGTATCTCGCATCAGAACAAAGAACTTCTCTTTTGTATGAATAATATCATCTTTAAAATCAAGACCATACAGCAGAAAAAATGCAATAACAAACATCAAAGCATCCAGTAAAAAGGCGACTTTAATACCAAGCAGATAGACTACAAAACCACTTATAGCCATACCGAGTGTGTAAGAGAGTGACCAGATGATAGAGTGGAGTTCATTTGCCTTTTGCAGCTTTTGTCCATCCAGAATTTTTGGCAGAAGCGACATCTCGGTAGTAAAGTAAAAAGAGGCTGCTGCCATTTTCACAAATATGAGCCAATAGAGCAGATAAAGATCACTCAAACTCCCTACCAATGTCAAAGCAGCAGTTGAGAAAATCTCAACTATAATCAAAAAAAGCATCAATTTTTTTGCATGAAACCTATCAATAACAGGACCTGAAAACGGAGCCTGCAAAACACCTGCCAAAAAATTGAGCATTGCAACAAAAGCAATAACTGTAGGAGCAACATTGAGTTCAATCAAAAGTGTATAGATAGCTACATTTGAGAACCACGCACCAAAATATGATATAAGTTGAACAAGGGAAAGCCTCTTTAAAACAGGCTCCTCTTGTAAGAGTTGCAGATATATTTTCATAACGAAAGCCTAGCATAAAAAAAGAAATTTCATTTTTTTAAATTTTTTTCTAAAGTAATTTTTTTATTTGACGATATTGTGGTTAATAGTTATATTTTGTAATATAAAAGGAGTAGGTCATGGACGGCATAGCAAATGTTGCAAGACAGCAACAATCACAAATAACTCCACACGAGAGTCAGGCAAAAACAGCAGAAAAAATGCAAACTATACAGGCTGTTATGCAAACAAGAATGAATGGAGGGGATTCTGTTGCTCAAATAAATACGACAAAAAACCTCTCTGATTCCCAAATAGACAGTAAACAAGATGTTGAAGAGTTAGTTAAGAAACTTAACAGTGCGATGGCACCACTAAATCCAGATATTAAATTTGGAGTAGATCAAAATGATATCTTTTATGTAGCTGCCATTGATGCAAGAACACATAGAATGATACGAAGATTTCCAGCTGAACAAGCACAGGCTTTTTTACCAAAAATGCAAGAAGTAAGTGGAATTTTATTTGATTCAAAAGGCTAATATGTGCTACATAAGCACTAGCCTACTCCTATGTAGACTTTAACTTTTCTTATTTAGCGTCTTTAATTCTCTTTTTATAAGCAAAAACTCACCTCTTTTTCGATATAATCGCGATAATTATTTTACAATCAAAAGGTTTTTTATATGAAAAAAAGTGTCAAAAAAGTGGTATTAGCCTATTCTGGGGGATTAGATACAAGTGTAATCTTAAAATGGCTTCAAGATGAGTACAAATGTGAAGTTGTAACATTTACAGCAGATCTCGGTCAAGGTGAAGAGCTTGAACCTGCTCGTATCAAGGCACTTGAACTCGGTATAAAACCTGAAAATATCTTCATTGATGATCTTCGTGAAGAGTTTGTAAAAGATTTCGTCTATCCAATGTTTCGAGCAAATGCGATTTATGAAGGAGAGTATCTTCTTGGAACTTCTATTGCCCGTCCTTTAATTGCAAAACGCCAAGCTGAAATTGCAAAGATCACAGGTGCAGACGGTGTAAGTCACGGTGCAACCGGTAAAGGAAACGATCAGGTACGTTTTGAGATGGGTTACTTAAGTCAAGACTCCACACTTACTATCATTGCACCATGGCGTG
>Ga0256843_1001004_pt1 | contig 22946 bp, 27 predicted proteins | sample AlvinellametaG_FD_191572 | JGI IMG/M metagenome (GOLD analysis project Ga0256843, IMG submission 191572) | Pompeii worm associated microbial communities from hydrothermal vent at the East Pacific Rise, Pacific Ocean - Alvinella | ecosystem: Host-associated > Annelida > Integument > Unclassified ... | reverse complement strand
CATCAAGATGGCGGAAGAGGCTGGCTCGAACGTGGAGATAATCTCCCTCGACACCGAGGAGGGCCAGCAGTTCTACAAGGCCTTCGGCGGACTGGGAGCGTTCCTGAGGTACAAGATTCACTGAGCTACTTACTGGCTTCTTTTTTACACCCCCATAATTATTGCCCTTATCAGGTTTCAGCAACCTTTAAGTATCGGTACCGATACTTAGTATCGGGGGCGATACCTATGCTGTTTGACCCGAGGCCGAAGAGCAGGAGGGAGGAAATTTTCGACAGGGAGAACGAGCTGAGCTCTATGCTTAAGGGAATGGAAGAGTACCCGATAACGGTTCTCATAGGAATCCGGAGGGTGGGGAAGAGTTCCCTCCTGAGGGTGACCCTTAATGAATTTGACGGTCTCGGCCTTTACCTCGATGCAAGGAGGCTTTATGCATCCGGTGGGGGGATGATAAGCCCCGCCGTTCTTGTGGACGAGATTAGAAAGATACTCCTTGGAAAGGGCAGGTTTGGCTTTCTGAGCGGGATAAAGCTGGATAGCGTTAATCTGGCCGGGATAAGACTCAAACCTAAGGAGACGACGATAATAGACGTCTTTGAACTCCTGAACGGCCTCGGGGAGAAGTTCGGGAGGGTTGTCTTGGCTTTCGATGAGGCCCAGTACCTCCGATTCTACGGGCCGAGGGGCGGGAAGGACCTCTTAGCTGGAATAGCCTACGCCTATGACTCCCTGCCAAACCTCGGGTTCGTGTTCACCGGCTCGGAGGTCGGCCTCCTCCACGATTTCATAGGAATTGATGACTACTCAAGTCCGCTCTTCGGCAGGGTTTATGAGGAGGTTGAGGTCAAACCATTCTCCAGGGAACTCTCAGAGGCTTTCCTGCGGGCAGGGTTTGAGGAAGTCGAATTGAAAGTTCCGGAGGGGGAGATAAAGAGGGCGGTTGATGAGCTCGACGGCATTCCGGGCTGGCTCGTGGAGTTCGGGTTTAACTACTGGAAGGGCGGGAGTTTTGAGAGGGCCATGGAGAGAACCGTCGAGAGGGCCCGGGCGATGATACGGGAGGAGCTCCTTGAACTTGAAAAGCGCTCTCCAAGGTACTCCCTAATCCTCAGGGCGATAGCGATGGGTCTCTCCCGCTGGAGGGAGGTTAAGGACTACGTGGAAGCGAAGAGCGGGCCGGTAACGAACGCGAGACTATCTGCGCTCCTGAAGAACCTTGAGAAAATGGGCTGGGTGAGGAAAGAAAACGGGGAGTACAGGATAATAGACCCCCTCGTGGAAAAAATATTGAAGGGCTAATCACATCTTCTCGGGCGCTTCTATGCCGAGCAACTCCAGCCCGTTCCGGAGCACCTGTTTTACCGCCAGAACAAGGAGCAGGCGCTCTTCTTTTACGCCCTCCTCGGCCTTGAGCACCGGGTGGTCCATGTAGAACTTGTTGAAGAGCGAGGCCAATTCGTTGAGGTAAGCCGGAATCAGATGAGGCTTGATGTCCCTGCCTGCGCTCTCTATTACCTCCGGGAACTCCGCGAGGAGCTTGATGAGCTCCTTTTCGCGGAGGGTCAGCTTTGAAAAGTCGGCCTTCTCAAGGAGGGCCTCCCAATCGGTCTCGACTCCGCTTTCCTTGGCCTTCCTCAGGATTGACGCACAGCGCGCATGTGCATACTGGATGTACGGCGCGCTGTCGCCTTCGAAGTTGAGAACGTCGTCCCAGCGGAAGGTTATGACCTTGTCCGGGCTGTACTTGACGAGGTTGAAGCGAACCGCACCGACTCCAACGGCTTCGGCTATTTCCTCTTTCTCCTCCTCGCTCAGGTTCGGGTTCTTCCCCTCGACCAGCTCCCTCGCCCTCTGGACGGCCTCGTTGAGAACCTCGTCAACTGTGAAGCCGACCCAGGTTCCCTTCCTGCCCGAGAACTTACCTTCGGGCCTCACAACGTGCTCGTAAGCTAAGTGGTGGAAGTTCTCCGCGCTTTCCTCGAAGCCGAGGAGCTGGAGGGCGTACTTAATCGCCATCTGGGGGTGCCTCTGCTCCGCTCCGATGACGTTTATCACGATGTCCCCCCTGCCGAACCTGCCGGGCATCTTCTCTCCGTCAGGGGCGGTGGTCCAGGTCTCATGGCTCTCCGTTTTGTCCCAGAGCTTGTAGAGCATGTCAGCCTTTACCTTGCCGAACTTCCAGAGGTGATAGGCTATGTCCTTGCCGGTGTAGGTTGCCGTTCCATCGCTCCTTTTGAGAACGAGGAAGGGGTTCTTCATGTCCGGGAAGAGCTTCCTGAGGTCCATTACAAACGCTCCCTTGTACTTGCCCTCCTTCCCCCAGAAGAAGTTCTCGTTGGACTCGATTAGTTGGTAGGCCTCCTCGAAGATTCCGCTCCGCATTATGTCGCTCTCCCAGCTGAGCAGGTCGTAGGCGATGCCCATACGGTAAGTGGTGAGCATTTGGGCTTTAACAACGCGCTCCGCTAATTTCCTGCCGATTTCGGCTATCTTGTTGTTTCCTTCCTCAAGTTTCTTCATGAGCTCGCGAACCTCTTTATCCACCTCTGGGTTCTTCTCGATGCGCTTGTTGACCTCGACGTAGAGCAGGCCCATGACGTGGTCTATGAAGTCCTCCTTGAGGCCCTTCTCCCTCAGCTCTGCCTCAATCCTCTCGAACTCCTCTTTCATGTTGAGGTAGCCCCAGAGGACCTGCGCGAACTGCACTCCGAGGTCGTCGATGTAGTTTTGAACTTCGACCTTGTAACCGAGCCTGCGCATAATCCTCGCCATCGTGTCGCCCAAAACCGCGTTCCTCGCGTGCCCCATGTGGAGTGGTTTGGTTGGATTGACCGAGGTGTGCTCGACGATGACCTTTTTACCCCTTCCGATTTCGCCCTCGCCGTAGGCTTCGCCTTTGCCGAGGATTTCCCTGACGAGTTCGCGCCCGAAGTAGGAGTAGTCAACGTAGAAGTTGATGTAGCCGTTAACAGCTTTAACCTCGACTATGCCTTCAGGCTTCTCGATGCGCTCAACGAGCTCCTCGGCGATGAGCTTCGGGGCCTTCCTGAAGACCCTCGCGAGCTGAAACGCTATGGCCGTTCCGAAGTCGCCGAGCTCGAGGCTGGGGGTATCGTCGAAGGTTATCTCGCCGTCCCATTGTGCTCCGTACTCTTTGAGCATCTCGTCGATAGTCTGTTTGAGCGTGAGTTTCGCCTTTTCTTGAAGGTCTCGATAAGCCATTTCTACCACCTGAGCCACTAAAGGGCCTAATCTTTAAAAACTTCCCCTGCTATTTTACAACGGGGATGGGTATGAAGCACCACGTCGGTGAACATAAAGCGAAGAAGGGCCTCATAAGGATTGAGTTCGACGAGGAGAACGGTATAGCGGAGCACGTGAGGATTACGGGGGACTTCTTTGTGCACCCCGAGGAGGCCGTCCAGGAGCTCGAGAAGAGGCTCGAGGGACATCGGATAGAGGAGCTCGAGCATCTGATTGACGAGTTCTTCGCGATGCGCCTTGACGTGGAGACCCCCTACGTTAACGTCGAGGACTTCAAGATAGCGCTGAAAAAGGCTCTGGAGGGGTAGTGTTTTGAGAGACCTCAGCCGACCGGAGGAGGGGCTCTGGAAGTTTGTCGTCGGCCTTCTCCTTACGTTCCTTGCGGCCTCTTTCTTTGGTTACGCTTACTCGCTCCATAACCCATCGAACACATTTGAAATCGTCAGAAAACTTGCCGAACGCATGGGTTCGCCGCCCTCCTCCGACTTCCACACCTTCATCCGGATCTTCACAAACAACACGATGGTAGCACTCATCTCAATGCTCTCGGGGCTCCTCTTCGGTGTCGGCCCATGGCTGATAATGGCGTTCAACGGCTTCATTGCGGGCGTGGTTGTGGGATTTGTAACCGGGACGGGAAAGTACTCGTTCACGCAGACCCTCTTGGGCCTTGTGCCCCACGGCGTAATTGAAATTCCCGCCCTCGCGATAGCAGGGGCCTCAGGAATACTGTGGTACAGGGAGATTGTAAAAGGGGAAGGCGATGGTGCAGAACGCTTCAAAAGGGGAATGAAAAAAGCCCTAACACTGTTCGCCCTGTCAGTGCTGCTTCTCCTTATCGCCGCCCTCATTGAGACCTACATAACTCCGAAGGTTTCCGGCATCCATTGATGTCTCGACTGAAATTGTCTGGAAGCTACCAGACTCCTCGTAGCTTTCTATTTCCCTCAGGATCACGTCAAGGGGGTTCTCAAAACCACTGACGACGTTTCTGATGTAAGCCCTGTAACTGCCGTTGAGGTTTATCATTCTCTCCGCCGCCCTGGCGACTTCTACGGGGTCTGTTGAGTGGTATTTCACCCCCATCTCCACGAGCCACTTCGTCACGGCGAGAAGTTTGCCCGGGTACGTTGATATCGTCGGCGTTCCGAGGGCTATTGACTCGCGGTTCATCGTCCCGCCGGCGCCTATCATGAGCCTGGCGTAGTAGAGGAGGCTCAGGCTGTCGAGGGGTTTCTCGGGCATTATGACGTTTTTGAAGCGCTCGAACCTTTTCCTCTGTTCGGGGGTCCGCGGAAAGAGGACTATCGGCATGTCTGGGAGCAGGGGAATAACGTCCTCAAGAACGCTCTTCTCCGGGCCGTTGAAATAGTTGGCCTTAACGGGCTCGGTGCGCATCACAATGTACTCGTTCCTTCTGAGGCCGAGCTCCCTCAGGACGCCCCTATCCGGCCGGAAGCCGTAGAGATGTGCGAGTTCCGAGAATCCGTTGACGGGTCTCATGCCGTTGGGGTCAGCGCCGCACTTCAGGAGCTCATAGGCGTCTATGGCCTTGGGGTACAGGAGGAGCCTTGTGTAAGGCAGGATCAGCTTGTTCTGAGCTATTGCAGTCTCGTTGTCGACGAACCCGATGCTTGGTATTTGAAGTCCGAAAGCGACTCTTGGGGCCTCTGCCGAGTGCTTGTATATTGCCAGGTCAGGTTTTTCCTCGATTATGAGTTTGCTGAGCTTGTACATTCTCTCGCTGCTTGCTATGAGCTTCCCCTCCAGTGTTGCCCCTCCGTGGCGCCCGACGACGTAATAGTCGATCCCCTCCATATCGAGGATGGCAGTGAGCCCGTCAAACTCCCTTGTGGTGACCAGAATTTCGTGTCCCGTTTTTTCAAGTTCGTGGATTACACCTTTGAAGAAGTGAGCGTGAGGCGCGTTGGTGATATCGACCCATACCTTCATTTTATCACCTACTTAACTGAACAGTTCTGTTCAATATAAGGGTTTCCCAAAAACGGTTTTGAGAGCGTTTTGTATCGTCCATGAGATGCCTTCTTTTGGGTAGATACGCTTTAAAACGCTTTCTCTTGATGAAATCTATTGACGGTTGGGAACTACATGGTGTGGGAACTTTTAAGGGCCCCTTGTGGCCGATTATCTGAAGAATTTTCAGGAAATATTTCAGAAACCGTTTCTTGGAAAAGGCTTTTATTCCCCCTCCTTCAGCTATTTTCGGTGGGAACATGGAGAAGACTCCAAGAGAGATAGCGGTGATAGGGCTTGGGTACATTGGACTCCCTACTGCCATAATGTTTGCCAACTCAGGTCACCGGGTCATTGGTTATGAAATAAGGGAGGACATAGTCAGGAAGATTAACTCCGGGAAGGCCCACATAGTGGAGCCCGAAATCAATGAACTCCTCTCCAGGGCGGTCAAAAGCGGGAACCTGAGAGCCACTTCGGATCCCTCCGAGATAGCTGGAAAGGACGCTTACATAATCTGCGTCCAGACTCCCCTAAAGGACGACAGGACCCCGGACCTGAGCTATCTTGAAAGCGCCGTCAGAACAGTTGCTGGCGCCATGGAAAAAGGCGCTCTGGTGGTAATTGAGAGCACTGTCCCGCCGCTCACCACCACCCGCATGGCGGAGCTAATAGAGGAGCTTACCGGCTTTGAGGCAGGAAAGGATTTCTACATGGTCCACGCTCCGGAGAGGGTTATGCCGGGGAGAATCTTCACGGAACTCGTTTACAACTCCCGCATCTTTGGAGGAATAACACCCGAGAGCGCTGAAATGGCCGAGAAGCTCTACCGCTCCTTCGTTAAGGGTCAGACGTTCAAAACAAACTCGACCGTCAGCGAGGTCGTCAAGCTCATGGAGAACACCTTCCGCGACGTTAACATAGCTTTAGCGAACGAGTTCGCCTTTCTCGCCCACCAGTACGGGATAAACGTCTTCGAGGCCATCGAGCTGGCCAACACGCACCCGCGCGTTGGAATCCACGTTCCGAGCATAGGTGTCGGGGGCCACTGCCTGCCAAAGGACCCGCACCTCCTCCTCTGGCCGGCTAAGGAGGACTTCGGACTGATAGCCCTCGCGAGGGAGATAAACGATTCCATGCCTCTGTTCACGAAGGACCTCCTTTTCTCGGCGCTGAAGGAGATGAACGTGCCGCCGGAAGAGGCGGCGGTGGCCGTTCTCGGTCTGGCCTACAAGGGGGACAGCGACGACACCCGGAACTCGCCGGCCCTCGCTTTCGTTGATGTCATAACGGACGACGTGGGTGAGGTCAGGACATACGACCCCTACGTGGGCGGGAGCGCCGGGAGCGTCGAGGAGGCGGTTGAGAACGCGGACGCGGTCGTGATAGCGACGGACCATTCTGCTTTCCGTTCCCTTGACTGGGAGGCCTTAGGGAGGCTCATGCGGACGAGGATACTCGTGGATGGGAAGCACGTCGTTGACGTTCCCCCCAGGGGCTTTCTCTTTAAGGGCGTCGGGAGGGGCGAGTTTTGAGGCCGGCGGTTGTCTTCGGGACAAGGCCCGAGATAATAAAGCTCGCGCCAGTGGTGAGGGCGTTCAAGGCCAGGGGCGTTGAGCCCCTTTTAATCCACACCGGCCAGCACTACGACTACGAGATGAGCCGGGTCTTCCTCGAGGAGCTTGGACTACCGCAGATAGATTACCACCTCGAAGTCGGCTCCGGAACGCAGGCAGAACAGACGGGGACTGCCATGATGAAGATTGAGACTGTTCTCATCGAGGAGAGGCCCGATGTGGTCATCGTTCAGGGAGACACCAACACGGTTTTAGCTGGGGCCCTGGCGGGCGTCAAGCTGAAGATTCCGGTGGCCCACGTTGAGGCCGGGTTGAGGAGCTTCGACAGGACGATGCCGGAGGAGATAAACCGGGTTCTGGCCGACCACGCGAGCGAAGTCCTTTTCCCGCCGACGGAGGAAGCGAGAAAGAACCTCGAACGCGAGGGGATAAGGGAAAACGTCTACGTCGTCGGAAACACAGTCGTCGATGCGGTCCTTCAGAACTCAGAGGTGGCCGAGGAGAAGAGCGACGTTCTGGAAAGGTTTGGTCTTAGGCCAAAGGAATACGTCCTCGTAACGGCTCATCGCGCCGAGAACACCGACAGCCGGGAGAACCTTGAGAAGCTCGTCGAAATCCTCGAGGGCCTGCCGATGAGGGCGGTCTATCCGATGCATCCCCGCACGAGGAAGAGACTGGAGGAGTTCGGGTTACTCGAACGGCTTGAGGCGATTGAGCACCTGACCGTCACGAAACCGCTCGGCTACCTCGACTTTCTGAGGCTTGAGAGGAATGCCTTCGTGATAATGACGGACTCGGGCGGGGTCCAGGAGGAGGCGATAATCCTCGGTGTGCCGTGTCTGACCCTTCGTTACAACACGGAGAGGCCCGAGACTGTGGAAGCGGGCGGAAACGTTCTCGTTGGCCTTGAACGGGAGCGCGCGCTCGGCTACCTCAGACGGCTGGTGGAAGACCCCGATTTTTACGAGAAAATGGCCACCGCCCATAACCCCTTCGGCGACGGGAAGGCCGGGGAGAGGATAGCGGAGATTTTGCTGGGGCTTTATAAAATGGGAGAGCTGAGGGTGAAGGGCTCAAGGTTTATCTGAGGGTCTGAGCGTTCTTACCCAATCGTCCGTTTCCTTTCCAATCTCCCCTGCGAGCACATCCCAGCAGCTCTCGTTGACTTCGTTGCCAACGCGGGCCTTGAGAGTGTTCCAGTAAACCACTTTCAGGGAGTACGGCCCGGTTGCATTGGCCTGGGCCCTCTTAAAGAGCCATTTTGCCAAGGGTTTGAGGTCGTCTATCTCCTTGGAGTTGCTATTCGAATACTTTTCCACCATAGCCAGATAGCTCTCAACATCTGGGTTGGAGTTCATGTAGAGTATTACATCCGCGTAGCACTCCCGGTAGAGTGAATAGTTCTCCTGTCCGTAGAAGGGGATGAAGAGGATGATGACGGGACCCGTATGTCCCGGTGCCGAGGTCTGCGGTGTGATTCCGGGAATGGAAAAGTCCGTTTCCTCTCCCACAAACTCGGGTGACAGTCCCTTGGATTTAAGCACCCTTGCCATATCACTGTACAGGGCTCGAGAGAATGTTTTTTCGCTCTTGTTATCCAGGCCTAATGATAGGGTGGCGACAGGTATTGACACAGAAACGTTTACTGGAACCGTAACGTTCTCGTAGTGTGTGAACGCACCCCGTGAATCCCAGCTGAGTTGTGTCGATTTTTGGAGGCTTGAAGCGTAGTATCCCGCGACTACTACGGCGGCGAGGGTGATAATCACCAGGACGGAGACCTTTAATCGCTTTGGCTTCATTGGATCACCTTTGGAAAAGATTTAGAAAAATCAGGAGCTCTTCAAAAACTGGTCGAGCTGGGAAGCGATCTCGTCGGCGATCATCTCATATGGGTTGGCCCTGTTGAGCTTTCCAACCCTCGCCTTCAGGTTCCACCAGTAGGCAACGTCACAGGTCTGGTTGGCTATCCTTAGCTCCAGCATCCGGTTTGTGCTTGCCTGGCAGAACTTGCTGGCGGAGTTCGATATCTGGGTCTCCGAGAAGTTCAGACCGTTGTTGATTGTCTCGATGGCGGACTTGGCGTCGCCGGCGTAGGAGTAGTAGAGGATTCCCGATAGTGAGACCTCCCTGTAGAGGACTCCTCATTCCCATCCGACCGAGGGGCTATAGAATAATATCAGCCTTCCCTTCAGGTCATACTTTGTGAAGTTTTCGGCAACGACAGGTTTGAGCCCATGGGCCCTGAGGACCCTGACGAGGGCATCCTCAATGTACCGCCTGTAAGGCTTTGGTGCCCACACGGCTATGTAGACGACGTTTGGGTTCTTCGGGGCGGAGGTCCAGTTGTAGCTGTGGTCGAGGATGATGCCCACATCTCTCATAGAAGCCCCCGAGACATCGGAGATTACGTAAGACTCGCTGGCAACGGCGATTCCAAGGACTGAGAGGACCGTCAGCGTTGTAATGCCCAGCACTAAAAGGATGCGTTTCATTGGCCCCACCTGAGGATGGTCCAAGAAATTACTTTAAAAAGTTTTTCTAAACCTCAGTCCCTATGTAAATCCCGTGCCTCGTTCTCACAATCTTCACCCTGATCCTGTCTCCAACCTCTGCCTTAGTGCCCACGACCTCTATGAGCCTGTTCCTTGCCTTTGCGAGCATTTCTCCTTCAATTCTGCCCGGAAGAACAACCTCGGCCTTTACAGTCTCCCCGGGCCTGAAGGCGAGGGGGATGAACTCGCGCTTCTCCATCCCGAAATGGGCGGGCTTTAGAACGAGGGGCCTCATGCCGGTCTTTTCCTCCAGCTTCCTCAACCAGGCGTAGAACTCCCTGAAGGGCACGGGTTTCGCTATGACCGGATTCCGTCCGAACTTGTAGGGCACGTAGTTCTGGAAGCCGAGGGCAGGCCAGCGCTTTCCAGCCCCGATTTTCCGGGCGAACTCGATGAACGCCTCCGCCTCGTCGTCGTTTACGCCGAAGATTATGACCGGGGCTATCAGCACGTCGATTCCCGCATTGACCAGGGCCTCCGCCATCTCAAGGACGTGCTCGAGGTCGTAGTCCTTCCTCCCCATGAGCATCTTTGCCTTCTCAGGGTCGAGAGAGTGAATTGAGAGGTTAACCCTGTCGAGGCCCGCCTCTGCCAGCTCCTCGACGAGTTTGTCCGTTAAGAGCGTCCCGTTGCTCTGCATCGAGATTACGGAAACGTTTGGATGCTCCCTCAAGGCCTGAACGAGCTCAACGCGGAAGGGGTAGAGGAGGGGCTCGCCCTGGCCGTCGAGATGGGCTTCGAGGCCCTTTCCCTTTATCCTCGCGACATAGTCGAACCACTTCATCAGGTAGTCCACATCGACGACGTAGTCGAGCTTCCTCGTCCTCGAGTACGGCCCCTCATCAACGGAGCAGAAGATACAGCTCAGGTTGCACCCGCTGACACCCCTTATCTGAATCAGGTTGGTGCCCCTGTCGATAAGGCCGAATGCGTTGTAGCCGAGGAGCGGGACGTCGAGCCCTTCGTGGATGTAGAGGACCTTCCTGTTTGTGTAGCGGTTTCTCAGGAGTGCACCGAGGTTGTTCTGGATGTACAGCGCCACGAACCCCTCCACCTTGGGGTGGTCTGTGTGCACCACAAGGGCCCCGTCCCTGACCTCGAGCCGCGGGGAGACCCGGTATTTTTTTCGGATTGCCCTTTCAAGCTCCCGCTTTGGAAAGTCTGCGTAGAGGGTGTCGCGCCAGATTAATCGAATGTTCTCGCCCACGTCTTCGAAGTGTGAGTGTGGAAGCCTTATTTCCACCATGTTGCCGCCTTTTCAGTCAGTTTTAAAAAGGCATCCCTGGATAAAAACTCCAGCGACGGTGCCCATCAACGGCCTATCATGAGCACAACTTTTTAAAGGAAGTCCTTTTGACAGCAAGTGGGCATGGAAACATTTTAATATGATTGGATTAAACCGTCTACTGATGAACTACCTTGGGTGAACGATCATGTGGGGCAAAATTGAGCACTACTTTGATGAATATCCAGTAAGAAAGCAGATCGCAAAGACGCTCCTCAAGTACGGCCTCAGGGTCTCGGAGGACATGAAGGTCAAGGCGGGAGACATAGAGGTTCCTTACACGAAGATAGCCAAGGCCCTCGACGTCGATAGGAGGGTCGTAAAGGAGACCGTCATGATGATTCTCAAAGTGCCCGAGCTTAAGGAGATATTCATGAACCTCGAGCCGACCGTCCACATGAAGTACGTCGGCAGGCACGTTGGCTACGGCGTCATCGAGATCGAACCCGAGCCAAGGGCCATAGGAATCCTTGCAAAGATCGCCCAGAAGATAGCCGAGAGGGACATCAACATCATCCAGGTGGTCGCCGAGGATCCGGAGCTCTATCCTGAGGCGACCCTGACGATAATTACTGAAAAGCCAATTCCGGGGGAGTTGATAAACGAACTCTCAAAACTCGAGGGAGTGAAGAGGATATCGATTTATTGAGGGTCGTCGGACGTTCGGTTCTTTACCTTTTCTTCCGGTGTTTTCACTCTGCGATGCTCCATAGCGGACCGTTATTATCACTAAAGGACAATTCTGATGCCTCCATTTCAACCAAAAGTTTTAAACCATCGCTATCCACTGGTAAGGTTTATAAGACTATGTTAAAAACCAAAAGTAGCTTCGAAATGCCTGTTTAAGTTTGATAATCGTTAACCTCTGGAGGGTTGTCCCATGGAAGAGGCAAGTAGACTCAGCCGGTATCTGTACACGGTGATAGTTCTGTTCGTAATATGGCTCTTTTTGACGGCCAGCCTGGATCCGCAGGAACTCACGTTCGGCCTGATACTCTCACTGATAGTGGCAGCGCTCACCTACGAGATATTCACCACCGGAGGGCTCTCAAACCTCCACCCCAGGAAAATCGTGTATGCAATAGCCTACATACCGTACTTCCTGTGGGCGATGATAATGGCCAACCTCGACGTTGCCTACAGGGTTCTGCACCCCAAGAGGCCGATAAGGCCCGGTGTCGTCAAGTGCAAGACCGTTCTGAACACGGACGCTGGAAAACTCGCCCTTGCAAACTCGATAACGTTAACGCCCGGAACGATAACACTCGACATCGACGGTGAGGATTACTTCATCCACTGGATTTGGGTGCCCGATGAGGCGCTCACGGAAAACGAAGAGGAGCACGTGAAGGCCGCTTCTGCCAGTATAACGAACCCCTTTGAAAAGTTCCTGAAGGTGATCTTCGGATGATAGGTCTGAACATTTATCTGGCCCTTATAGCCGTAGCAACGCTGCTCAGCATGTACAGGGTCTTCAGAGGGCCGACCACGGTTGACAGGATAGTTGCAGTCGACATCATGACAACTATAACCACCGGCCTGATGGTGGTCTTTGCCCTCTACTACGGCAGGATGATCTACATCAGCGTCGCACTCGTCTACGCCGTTCTGGCCTTTGGAGGCGTCATAGCTTTCGCAAGGTATCTGGAGGGAGGCCTATGAACGCCCTGACGGTAACAGGTGAGGTTCTGGTGCTCATAGGGACGTTCTTCTACTTCCTCTCGGCCTTAGGTCTCATCAGAATGCCCGACGTTTACAACAGGATGCAGACGTCCACAAAAAGTGCGACCCTTGGCTCCCTGGGTGTCATCGTCGGCGTCGGCCTCTGGGCCGTCGGCCTCGGCTACTCCCCGGCGTGGATCGTCCAGACGATAGCGGTCGCGGTGTTCCTCCTGCTCACCAACCCGATAAGCGCCCATGCGTTAATCAGGGCCGCCTACAAGAGCGGAATACCCCTCTGGGAAGGCAGTGTCATGGACAAGTACGGCGAGCACATACGGGCCAAGGAAGGCGGGAACGGGAGCGAAGAACCGGCCGAGAAAACCCCTGAGGAGGGTGGTGAGGAATGAACTGCGTGGCCTGTATTGAGTACATCATCGTGGCGATAATGATACTCTCCGCCATCCTTGCGGTGGAATGGAGAGACCTCTTGGCGGCGGCAGTGGGAATGGCGGCGGTCAGCCTGTTCGCGTCAATCCTGTTCTTCATGCTCCAGGCCCCCGACGTTGCCATGACCGAGGCCGCGATAGGCGCGGCGCTCAGCGGTGCGATATTCATATTCGCCATCAAGAGAACGAGGCGCTTTGAGACCGAGGAAGAAGAGAAGCCCGGGTGGTGGGTGAGATGGTGAGCATAGTGAAACGCGCCCTTGCGATAATAACGCTCCTGATAATCGGCTACTGGCTTGCCCAGGCCTTCGCAGGAGTCCCCTTCGGGCAGGACAAGATGCTCGTGGGGCAGTATTACCTCGACCATGTTAAGGCGCAAACTGGTGCTATAAACGCCGTTACCGCGGTGGTTGTCAACTACCGTGGATTCGATACCCTCGGTGAGGTAACCGTTCTGTTCATCGCGTCGACTGGCGTTGGAGCCCTTCTATGGAAGAGAAAGAAAACGCGCACCGCAAGGACGGAAGGTTCGGTCGTCCTGACGACTGGAACGAGGTACCTCTTCCCGTTCGTGCTCATGTTCGGTGCCTACATATTCATCCACGGACACCTGACACCGGGTGGAGGTTTCCCCGGCGGTGCGACGATAGCAACCGGATTCCTCCTGCTCTACATGGCGTTCATAGTCTACGAGATACCGCACAGGAGCTTTGAGGTCACTGAAGGCATCGTCGGAATGAGCTACGTGGTCGTGGGTCTCATCGGCCTCATGATAGGAGGTTACTTCCTCTACGACTGGATCTGGCAGACCTGGCACGTTGGCACCAACAACATCGGCAGGCTCCTCAGTGGCGGCTTCATACCGGTCATTTACACCATCATAGGCCTCAAGGTCGGCACGGAGCTCAGCGGAATCATCGACAACATGATCAAGGAGGAGGTGAAAGAATGATCCACATAAGTGTCTACTACTTCGGAGCCATAAGCCTCATCCTGATAGGCCTGTACGCAATACTCGTGAAGAAGAACGTGCTCAAGATGCTCATCGGCCTCAGCATAATGGAGACCGGGGTCAACCTTCTCCTCATCAGCGTGGGATACATCAGCGGGAGGAGCGCCCCGATTCTGAGCGAGGGCATAGGGCCCAACCAGGCGGTTGACCCGATTCCGCAGGCCCTCGTGCTCACGGCAATAGTTATCGGTGTTGCAACGACCGCCATGGCCCTTAGCGTCGCGATAATCCTCTACGAGAAGTATGGAACCCTCAACGTTGAGGAGATTAGGAGGTTGAGAGGATGAACGGGCAATACGCTGCTCTCATAATCGCAATTCCCCTGCTCAGCGCCTTCTTCGTGCCGGTAATCAAGGCCATCAGCAAAAAAGCGGTCATGCCGTTCCTGCTCCTCGCGACCCTTGTCCAGATAGGAATCGCGGGCTGGGTCTTCGAAGAGGTCTACACAACTGGTAAGCCTATAATCGTCATGGCCGGCGGCTGGAAGCCTCCGGTTGGCATCAACCTCTACATAGGCCACTTCGCGGCGCTCTTCGTGCTGATAATCGCCGTGGTAAGCTTCTTCATGGCATACTTCAGCATGAAAGCTGTTACCATCGAGCCCCTCGACAAGTACGCCATGCTCTTCCTGCTCCTCATGCTCGGAGCCACCGGAATGATAGCAACCGGCGATATCTTCAACCTCTTCGTCTTCATGGAGATAACCGCCATAACCGCCTACGCCCTCACCGCCTACAACAAGACCGGCGAGGCGGCCGAGGCCTCGATGAAATACATGATACTCGGGGGAATCGGCTCGAGCTTCTTCCTCATCGGCATCGCACTCATCTACGGCGCGACAGGAACCCTCAACATGGCCCAGATAGCACAGCTCGCCGCCCACATCAACCCGACGGTGGCCCAGGTCGGACTCGCGCTCCTCATATTCGGACTCGCGGTTGAAGCGGAGCTCTTCCCGCTCAACGCCTGGGCGCCCGACGCATACCAGGCCGCGCCCCACCCAATAACCGTCATGTTCTCGGCGTTCGTTGTCAAGGCCGGCCTCTACGCTGCGGCAAGGATACTCTACCTCATGCAGGCAGTTCCAACGTGGCACTCCATACTGAGGATGCTGGTGATAATGGCCACGCTCACGGTCGTCGTGGCGGAGTTCTCGGCCCTCAGGCAGAAGGACGTCAAGAGGATGATAGCGTACTCGTCAATCAGTCAGGTCGGCATGATAGCCTTCGCCCTCGCCCTCGGAAGTCAGGCGGGCGTCGATGCGGGAGTGTTTCACATGGTCAACCACGCGATAGTCAAGGCGCTCCTGTTCCTCGCGGTTGGCTACGTGGGGCTTCAGCTTGGAGGCACCAGGCTCGAGGACTTCGAGGGCCTCGGAAAGAGGATGCCGCTGACGGCCTTTGCAATAACCGTGGGCTCTCTCTCCGCCATAGGGATCCCGCTGCTCAACATATTCTGGAGCAAGATACGCATCATGCTGGCAGGCATCGCGGCGGGCTACACCTGGGGCGTTGCGCTGATCCTTGGTGCAAGCGTCGTGGAGGCGGTGTATTACCTGAGGCTGATACACAGGATGTGGTTCGCAGGAGGGGGCGAGAGAGTCAGCGAGAGCCTCGTAGTGGGGGCGATAATGCTGTTCCTCGTGGCGCTGATACTCGTCATCGGCGTCTACCCGAACTACGCCTGGAACCTCGCTCAGAAGGCAGGTGCGGACATATTTGACGTGGCAAGGTACATAAGCAACGTTCCTCTCATGGGGGTGGGAGCATGATAGCGCTCGCAAATTACGAAATCCCTCTACTCCTATTTGTCCCGCTTGTCGCCGGAGTCCTTGCGTGGGTCTTCGACGTAAGGGGCATACGCGAGCTCATCGGGCTCATCGGCGCGGCGGTCCCGGTGGCGATCCTTGCGGAGACATACCGGACCGTGCTCAATAATCACATCGACTACACCCTCAGCGTCGGGGGTTTCAAACTCATCTTCCAGCTCAACACGCTTAACTGGTACTTCGCGGCAGTCGCTGCACTCGTCGGAATAACGATGGCACTTGGGATGGTCTCCACCTCCCGCAGCGGGTACGAGTGGCTCTTTGCCCTCATGAGCTACACGGGAATCCTCGGCGTCTTCCTCAGCCAGGACTTCGTGGGCTTCTTCCTGCTGTGGGAACTCATGACGTTCGCCAGCTTCATGATGGTGCTCCGCAACAACAGGCACGAGTCCCTCAAGTACTTCGTGCTCAGCATCATAGGGGCCTACGCGATGCTCCTCGCGATCGGCATCCTTTACGCCAAGACCGGGGCGCTGGACTTCGCCACGATAAGGCAGGCCCTCTACATGGATATGTCCCTCGGTACCATCGGCAAGGGTGAGACGATACTGCTCTTCGGCCTCTTCCTCACGGCGTTTGGCGTTAAGGCCGGGGCCTTCCCGCTCCACGTATGGGCGCCGGGGGCGTACAGTGAGGCGAACCAGAGCTACACGGCTTTCTTCAGCGGCGCCCTGAGCAAGGCGGGAGCCTACGGTTTCATCCTCATCTACGTGCTCATGGGAAGCAAGCTCTACACCGAACTCGGCACGTTCCACGGCCACATTACATTCGCCTACGTGATGGCTTGGATAGGCGCGATAACGGTAGTCGTGGCGAGTTTCCTGGCGGTGCTCCAGGAGGACATCAGGAAGCTCTTTGCCTACTCTTCCGTCGGACAGGTTGGCTACATACTGCTGGCGTTTGGAATCGGCACGTCCCTTGGATTCGCCGGAGGACTGTTCCACGTACTGAGCCATGCGGTCTTCAAGGGCCTCTTCTGGCTCGTGACGGCTGCGATAATACTCCAGACCGGCAAGACCCAGTTCAAGGACATGGGAGGACTCGCCGAGAAAATGCCCTTCACCTTTGCCATGGGGCTCATCGCTGTGCTGAGCCTCTCGGGCATTCCGCCGATGGCGGGCTTCGCGAGCAAGTGGCTGATTTACGAGGCGGCGATACAGGCCCACATGCCCCTCGTTGCCGGCGCGATATTCCTCGGAAGCGGTCTCGCCTTCGCCTACGTGGTCAGGTTCCTCTACGCGGTGTGGTTCGGCCAGAGGCCCAGCGACCTCGACGACGTAAAGGAGGCCCCACTTCCGCTCCTGATCGGAATGGCCATCTTGGCAATCCCGAACATCCTCTTCGGCATTGCTCCTGGCATTGTCACGAAGTACATCAACAGGATACTCGGCGGTGAGGTTGTTGGCGGTGACTACTTCAAGCTCGTCACCCCAACGGGAACCTACAACGCCCTCCTCGTGACGCTTGCGCTGGTCCTCGGGCTTGCCATAGCCGGCCTGATTTACGTCTACGGTGCCAGGGCAAGGCGGATACCGGTCACCGACACCTATCAGTCGGGTAACCCGGTCACCGAGGAGTTCAACCTCAGCATCAGGAAGAACTTCTACAGGCCGCTCTCGGAGGCCCTTGACTTCTGGCTCAAGTACAGCTGGGACAGGTTCTACGAGAGGCTCGCAGGGATGTTCGAGGACTTTGGCGACGCGCTCAGGGAGGCCTTCTACAACGGGAACGTCCAGAGCTATTCGTGGTACCTGGTGATAGTGCTTCTGATCCTGGCGCTGTGGGGGGTGTTGTGAATGATGCAGGTTGACCTGAAGCTCATCCTTGAAGTCGTTGGGATGCTCATATACGCGACCTTCATGGGCTTCATCTTCATGGGCATCGAGCGGAAGGCGATGGCGAGGATACAGCGCAGGGTTGGGCCGCCAATCTATCAGCCCATCCTCGATACGCTCAAGCTGCTCGGAAAGAAGGAGAGCGTCAGCCACGGCTTTATCTACGACTTCGGCCCGATATTCGCCCTCGGGGCGAGCATAGCGGCGCTGCTCTTCATTCCAATAGCCAACTTCCAGCTCTTCAGCTCAAACGCCGACCTCATCGTCGTTGCCTACCTTCTCGAGGTGCCGATGCTGGGGATAATGCTCGGTGCCATGAGCTCGGGCAACCCCTACTCCGCGGTCGGTGTTCAGCGTGGTCTCCTCACGATGGTGGCCATGCAGCTGCCCTACGGTCTCGCGCTGATAGCGATAATCCAGCACTGGGGGACCTTCAAGCTTAGCAACATCGTCGCGCTCCAGGCGGTCCACGGGTGGAGTATAACCGTTCCAGCGCTGCTCTTAGCCTTCATAGTCTTTGACATAGTCTTCCAGGCGATGCTCGGCCTCGAGCCCTTCGACATCATCACTGCCCCTGCGGAAATCTCCCTGGGCCCGATGGTCGAGTACGGCGGAAAGCACGCCGCTCTGCTCTTCACCCAGCACGCGGTTCAGCTCTTCGCGGAGACGGCGTTCTTCGCGGTGCTCTTCCTCGGTGGAGCAAGCAACCTCCTTGAACTCCTGATAAAGCAGGTGGCGGTGCTCTTCATAGCAATATTCGTGGCCAGCATCTACCCGAGGTTCACCATCGACCAGGCAGCGAAGTTCTTCTGGAAGTGGCCGACCATACTCGGTATAATCGCCGTACTGCTGACGATGTGAGGTGATGTGGATGAGCGAGAGGAATGACGATTTCCTGAATTATGAGCTCCAGGAGTTCAAAGTGTTCGAGCCCCTGTTCAGATGGGCGCGCAAGAAGAGCCTCTGGATAGTGGCGTTCTGTACGGGGTGCGGCGGTATCGAGATGCCGCCCCTCGCCACTGCCAGGTATGACTTCGAGCGCTTCGGAATAATGCCAAACCCTGCCCCGAGGATGGGCGACCTGTTCCTCATTACGGGCTACGTCACGCCGAAGACCCTCAAGAGGATCATCATAACCTACGAGATGATGCAGGATCCCAAGTACCTGATGATACACGGCTCCTGCCCGATAAACGGCGGTGTCTACTGGGACTCCTACAACGTGGTCAAGCAGTTCGACAAGTACCTCCCGGTTGACGTCGCCATCGCCGGCTGCATGCCGAGGGCCGAGGCAGTCATGGACGGGATAATGGAGATCATGCGGAAGATCGAGGACGGCACCGCGGACGGCTGGAAGCGCTATAGGGAGAACTACGAGTGGTATAAGAAGAACCAGGATGAGCTCTTTGGAGAGGGCTGGCGCGAGAAGGAGGGCAAGAGGTGGTTGGCATGGCTGTGAATGAAAAGGTCGAAGCGAAAGTCGAGGAGAAGGTCGAGGAAACCGAGCAGGAAGTCCAGGAAGCCCCGAAGCTGCCAGATACCAAGGAGGGGAAGCTCGTCGGAGAGATACTCGAGAAGGCCCCCTACGCCGAAGGCAGCGTGAGAAGGGAAAAGCGCGTGGAGTTCAGGGTCCCGGCCGACAGGATACACGAGTTCCTTGAGATGGTGAGCGAGAAGTTCGAACTCCTGATCCAGATAAGCGTCGTCGACTGGCTGAAAGAGGGTGAATTTGAGGCGGTTTACCAGCTCTGGAGCGTAAGCGAGAGCATTCACGCCTTCGTGAGGACGAGGATACCGAGGGAAGAAGCAAAGCTGCCGACCGTTATGGACATCTGGCCGGTGGCTGAGACCTACGAGAGGGAGGCGCACGAATTCTTCGGCATACTATTCGAGGGCAACCCGAGGCTCGGCCCGTTCATCCTCGAGCCGCGGGAGTACGAGAAGCACCCGCTCAGGAAAGACTTCAACATGATCGGCTACGTCAAGACGATATATGGCGAGGACTTTGACAGGTACGATGAGAGCAAGACCAATTACGTGATATGAGGTGAGAGAGATGGAGAAAGTTGAGGTTCCGAGGGAGCTTAGGGAAGAGGCAAGGGCCCACGATATGTACCTTCACCCGATAGACAAGGATACCTACGAGCTGTTCTTCGGTCCGCAGCACATGGCGACCGAGAACTTCAGCATAATACTCAAGATGGACGGCAACAGGGTTGAGAAGGCCATAGTCAACCCGGGATTCCTCCACCGCGGTTTCGAGAAGCTCGCGGAACAGAGGCCTTACTTCACCAACATAGCGCTCCTGCTCCGTATATGTGTCCCGGAGAGCGACGTGCCCGAGAACATATACTCAATGGCCGTGGACGAGATAATTGGCTGGGAGGTTCCTGACAGGGCGATATGGATAAGGAACGTTGTCCTTGAGATGGCGAGGCTCAGCGCGTGGATGTTCTGGATAATGGGTCTCGGTAACGAACTCGGTCTCTACACCCCAGGACAGTGGGCCGTTGCCTACCGTGAACGCTTCATGCGCCTCTTCGAGGAGCTAACCGGTGGCAGGGTTTACCACATCTACACCGTGCCCGGTGGAGTGAGAAGGGACATACCAGGCGACAAATGGCTCCGCCAGCTCAGGGACACCGTCGACTACCTCAAGGCCAAGCTCAAGGACTTCGATGAGATACTCTTCGACAACTACATAGTGTTTGAGAGGACCGAGGGCGTCGGTGTGATGGACAGGAAGTTCGCACTCAAGCACGCGGTAACCGGCCCGAACCTCAGGGCTGTAGGAGTTCCCTACGACGTCAGAAAGGACGACCCGTATTACCTCTACCCCGAGCTCGAGTTCGAAGTGCCCATCCTGAAGGAAGGCGACAGTCTCGCAAGGGTTCTCGTCAGGAGGTATGAGATAGAGCAGGACCTCTACATCCTGGAGCAGCTCCTCGACATGGGGCCGCCGAGCGGGCCATACATGGTCAAGGATCCGAAGCTCAAGAACCTGCCGAGGTTCAAGGTTCCTGCTGGAGATGCCTACGCCCACGTCGAGAGCACCAAGGGCGACTTCGGGGCCTACGTGGTCAGCGACGGAACCCACAAGCCCTACCGCGTCCACGTCCGCGGACCGAGCCAGAGCCACGGCGTCACGGTGCTCGAGGAACTCCTGAAGGGAGCGCGCCTGGCAGACGTGCCTGTGATATTGAAGACCCTCGACAACTGTCCGCCCGACATAGACAGGTGATGAAGATGGAGAGCGTTGAGAAGCCGAGAGTTAGGGTCGTTGGCGAGGAGAAGGTTAAGCTCAGGAAGTCATTCGTCAAGCCGTGGCTGGGCATCAAGTACCTCTTCAAGAAGCCGGTAACGATAAAGATACCCTTCGAGAAGATAGAGCCCGCGCCGAAGTACAGGGGATTCCACACGCTGAACTGGAAGACCTGCGTCGGCTGTAACTTCTGCGGCCAGATATGTCCGGCGAGGGCCATAGAGATGACCTGGCTTGAAGTGGACGGCAAGATGGAGAAGAGGCCGCACCCCAAGGTGGACTACGGCAGGTGTACCTTCTGCCAGTTCTGCGTTGATGTCTGTCCCACGGGAGCCTTGGGCTTCACGGAGAACTTCTATCTGACCACGGGAGGATTCGAGGAAGACCTCGAGCTCTACGACTGGGTGCCCATCCACCCGGACAAGGTCAAGGAGATAAACGAGAAGTTCAACGACTACCGCTTCCCGGTTGAGAGGATCGAGAAGAGGGAGGACGGAACCTACGTTTACCACCTCCGGGACGGCGACACGGTGGAGTTCAAGATCGTCGGTTACGGCATCAGACCGCCGAAGAAGCCGACGCCGGCCAAGCCCGCCGCCAAGACAGCCAAGCCGGCAGAGAAGAAAGCTCCCAAACCCGTCGAGAAGAGCGAGAAAAAAGAACAGGGAGAGAAGGGGGCTCCTAAACAGGAGTCCAAGAAGACAGAAGAAAAGCCCTCCGGTGAATGAGGGTGTTTCCTTTTGCTTTTCTTCCCGTCCAATCGTAACATTTTAAAGTTTTAATCCCGCACTACTTTTCGGGGTGATGTCTGTGGGAGTGGAGTTAAAGACCGAGAAAACTCTGGGTCTCGTTGGTTCCATACTCATCCTCCTCGGGGGATTCGTCGGTGTTGTCCCGTACGTCGGGGTGTTCATGGGGAGCGTCTCGCTGGTGGGGCTGATACTCGTGCTTCTGGCCCTCAAGGGGATCGGGGACAAGCTGGGCGACGACAGACCGTTCAGGTACTACCTGTATTCGGTGATCGTGGCGTTCATCGGGGGGATAGTCCTGATAGTGTTCATCGTGGCGGGTGTGTTGATGCTCCCCGAACATGGAGGGTTCTCGGACCCCTTCGCGGTTATGGGGGTGGGCATGATAATCATGGCGTTCGTGCTCTTCGTGGTGTTCCTGATAGTTGCGGTCTACTTTGAGAAACAGGCCTGGGAATCGGTGTATGAGCTGACGGGAGTTAAAGAGTTCCATGAAACAGCAAAATGGCTGTGGTGGGGTGCTTTGACTGCCATAATCATCATAGGTTTGCTGTTCCTGCTGATAGCGGCGATATACCAGATTATAGCCTTTGCGAACCTTCCCGAGAACTTTGAACGGGAGAAGGCTCCCCAGGAGGCTGTCTTTTGAGTTACTCCTTTTTCCCGGTAACTTTTTTTAAGGCCGGGGGTAAACCTTACCCTGGTGATTACCGTGAAAGTTGATGTTTCCAGTGAGAAAAACCTGGGTTTCTGGGGGTTGCTGCTTTCACTGATTGGCGTCTTCATACCATACTTGGGTTTCGTCGTGGTGGCGGTGGGCTTCATTTTGGTTTTGATGGCCCTGAAGAGCATAGGGGACAAACTTGGCGACGAGAGGCCCTTCAAAAACTACCTGTACGGCTTTGTCTTCGGGCTCGTAGGAATGATACTGGTGCTCTTCCTGATCATCGGCCTCTTTGGGTTTGCCACCTTTCACTCAACCTCGGAATTCCAGTCCGGCATTTCGGGGAGCGAGGAGATCACCCCCGGCCAGGACGTTGTGATCCATGAGGATTTGGGAGGGGACTCGTTCCCGGGCCTCGCGATTATTGCCCTGGTTCTCTTCGTGATTTTCATCATAGCCGCGATAGACGCGTACTTCAAGAGCAGGGCGTGGCATGCCATGCACGAACTCACTGGCATCAAAGAGTTCGGGGATGCGTCGATGTGGATGAAGTGGGGTGCAATAACGGCGATAATCGGGGTGGGTCTTCTGCTGATCCTCATAGGCCGCATATTCGCCATCCTGGCCTTCAACAGGATGCCGCCGATCCTCGGCGAGGACGAGCCCGTTCAGGCCCCTGAGAGTGCCGCATGGTGATTCCTTCTCTTTTTGCCCATTTTACACTTTAAAAAGGAAACAAAGGAAAAGGGAAAACAAAGGGGTCAGAGAATCCTGTCGAGAACTATCGCCGTCAGCGCCCCCACTGCCATCCCGGATTCGAGGATGCTGGCGAC